>Ga0228711_1005689_pt1 | contig 18909 bp, 9 predicted proteins | sample MedpolnodulmetaG_2_FD_177996 | JGI IMG/M metagenome (GOLD analysis project Ga0228711, IMG submission 177996) | Root nodule microbial communities from Medicago polymorpha collected in Santa Monica, California, United States - brown nodules | ecosystem: Host-associated > Plants > Roots > Nodule...
AAAGAAAAACACAAAAATATATATATATATATATATATATATATATATATATATATATATATATATGCACAACTATTCAGTCATCAAGCTACATAAACTTACACGTTCGCGGACATTAATTTGATCATGTATACAAAAAGTAACTTTGTGTATTGATCTACCAACCTGCTTTGATATGGTAGGGGATATAAGGTTGGCTAGGTGGTTGGGGTGGGGTAGTTAAGGAGTGGAGTGATAAAGAGGTTTGTGGTTCTATCCCCACCAACAATATAACACTAATATACTAACATTTGTCATTCCAAAACACAAAACTACTTAGATGTGGTATTTCCTCTGATAAAAGACATATCAACAGAGAGAAGAAAAAAACTGCAGAGATAAGGAAAAGTATCTTTCTAATGAAATTGAATGGAAAAGAACGAGCGGAGGAACAATCAAACTAGAGAAACACTTGCACACCAATACATAAGATCCCTCCAACCTTGTCACAAATACTGATCGTAATATATTTTTTGGATTTCAGAGATCATTTCTAGGTTACGAAGAATAAGTATGGATCCCCCAAAAACTTGAAATTTAAAAAGAATATTTCAAGCTACTACGGATTCAGTTATATACATCATAATTCATAATGTTGAATATCCAACAAATCAGCACCTATTGCGTGCCCAAGGAGACAGAACCCCTTGTCTATAGAGCCATGAACAAGGAAACATGAGAGGATTTCGTCCAACATCAAGCAACGGACCCTGAATCATTGAATGCAGATATATGTGAAAAGCAAATTGGTAAACATAAAAGGTGAATTTGAAATAAAGGTTTTGATAGAAATACAGTGTATGCAGCTTCAGCAAATTGATGAAGAGCTGCAGCCTCCCTGATTCGCATCTCTGGTGCTTCCAAGGATACTTGACAAGATTCTGAAGATTTTTCATTGCTTTGGAGTAAAGCTAAAGCTGGATGAAAAAAAGTTCAAATTGGTGAAATCAGCATTGTGATGGTAAAATGGAAAGTGATTGAGAAAGTGAAATTTGAAGAAACCTGTGAGGAGTTCCATATGGCCAGTACCAGAAGCACGATAAGCAACAAGATCGCCTAATAAGCGTGCAACGGAAGAGACTTCATCTTCTTCTTGTTGCAATGAAGTCAAGTATTTGAGGCGGCCAAGACAGCACAAGGTCTCGCGTAAGCCGTTATCAAAAACTTGGCTGTAATGGGATTTCCAAGCATTGTGATGGGATTCATAGAAGGATCTCCATCGGAGAACATCGGATCCAGTAAAGCATTGAGCTAGAGCAACGAAAGAGAGAAGGATGATGAAGAGAGAGAGTAGCTTGTGGTTCCAAAAGTCAGGGTTCCATCCTAATTCTGCAAACATATATATGGTAAGGTGAATTGAGTTGAGGATAATAAAATGAAAGTATGGAGGAAGTGGGGACTCACCAACCTAAAATACAAGCAGTTGGTGTGGTGTTATATTTGGATAAATAGTAAACAGAATTTAGGATAAGGTAAGCAGCACAAAGAAATTGAATAACAGTGAGGGCGACGGTGCATCGACTCCACCAAAGCCATATCTTATACCTCGCCTGTGTTGATAATTAATTAATTAATTAATATAAAAAGAATGAATTGATATGATATGATATGATTTCTTACATTACATACCCGTCTTTGGAAGCGTAGAAGAAGGTGATCTTCGTGGTTGTGATCATCTAGAAGAATGAGAGTGGCAGCAGATTGTTGAGCAAAAGCGGTTTGAAGCATAACAGGAATCCTTACAACAGCACAAAATGAAACGGCAACGAAAGGGAGGAGAGAACGGAGATCGCAGAGACGATAAGTGTGGGAAATGAGAAGGGAGCCAAGGAGGAAAACCAATGCGTTACAAATACCCAAAACAATTCCCATACGTCTAACGTTTTCAACACCCATACCTTCCCCCTCCTCCTCCCTTTTCATTTTATCCCAACCAATCAACCATCATTTGCTTCACAATCTTTCTTATCAGAGAACACTCCCTAACACACTCCACTCATATCCTGCCACATCACTAACTTTTTAAATTCCCTTGACTGGTTACCTGTTAGCCTTTTAACTCTTTAATTTATTTTTTAAATTTTTTTGATTATTGGGTTTCAAACCGTCGCCCATTATCGATGAGAAGAACAGTCATCCTGCACAGGCTACCAATCTGATTCTATTTGTTTTTCGAAAATTTTCCTTCCATCGACAATTAACAAAGATAAACTACCACTTCTAAAAAAACTACCATGGTATCTCTAAAGACTCACCAGTATTTATGGCAAAACTACCACAACTATATTGAATTTTTTACTTTTCTTATAACACATTATAGTAACCAATTTTGTTTTCTCCACAAGGATCTTGAGAATCGATGGAGCATTTAAGAAACCATATACATAGACCCATGCCCTTTCAGAAAACTCATATGTAATCAATGGAGGCGTAATCTTAGAATATTTGATCAATACACAGATTCATTTGAGGTTGTAGTCCATGCCTGATCGGCGACTGCAGCCTTGGAGAAGACAACCAGCAATTAAATTAAATTTATAAAAAGAGAAAGATTAAAATAACTAAAAGATGGTATTATACTTCCACTTGCGGTACCGGTTAGCAGGTAAAGGCATTGAAAAAAATGGATGACGTGGCTGAATGTAATTGGTGAATGTTAAAAGAGTGTGTTAGGGGGTGTGTCCCTAACCTTTCTCATTTTTTAATTTTAAAATAAAAAGAATTCCACCTCACCAATAAAAATCAAAAATTTTAAAAAAAAATAGAAAAGGAAAAGAGAAAAGAACGCAAAAACGTGATTCTTCTTCTTTACAGGATTCTTTCTCCATGATTCTTTATCCATGGTCGAACTCCAATTGCATCCATGATCCAACCCCAATTGCAGCACAACAACAAAAACATCACCTCGTTTTCTTCCTTGCCATGCTTTGGTACAAGAAAATGCGCATGTTGGAATAGTTGGTCGGGCACCCTAGTTATGTTTCAAATAAATTTGTACAAGTTTTGTATTATTCCATCTCACAATAATTGTTTCTTTATCATTTTTTTTTCTCAAAATAATTGTCACTTTAGAATATCTATGTAATATTTATTATTTTTTTTCCATTATTGTACCTTTATCTATTGAACTTTATCCAACTTAACTACTTCACTAACTACAATTAATAAAGATGTTTTAGTAAATGATACTAATTTTACCATCAAAATCAACACAATTAATCATTTCTTTAATAATCGTGCATCAATCTTAAACGACTATTATTTAGAGACGGAGGGAGTAGGGTATATAGACTTTGATGTTTGGGGTTCTGGAAAAATAAAAGGAGGATTTGGCTTTTGAGCTTTAAGTTTGTTGTTGTTGCTATGTTCAAGATTTGATGTTGATATGAATTTTTTTGGGTTTTTGTTAAAGAAAAATTTCTGAGTTTTATTTTAAGATTGTTGTTGTTGTTGAAAATTTTATTGTTGTAGAAGATGAAGATTGTTGTTCTTCACGTGCCAAGCATTTTCAATTTTTTTTTTTTAATTCAACTAATTACACACGTTGTTTTTTGTTTTTTTTAATATCGATGTACACATGTGGCGTGCCACCTCATTTAATGAACTGACAAATTAGCGTTGACTTGGTCAAAATTGGCCAAAATGACTAAAGATGCAAATGAGCTAAATCTCATGGGACAAAATTGTAGTTTTTGTACATGAGGGGCCAAAATCGCAACTTTTTTGAAACTTGGGGGGGGGGATGCACTTTAGCCTAAAATTAATAACCTGCAACGATAAAATGTATATAAACAGACGGTCAAATTAAAGTGACTGTAATACATATGCCTTCACATATGCAACGTTGATGCTCAAATTATTGATTGAATAGTTGATTTGTCAACGTAAAAGCAAATGAGCAATGCAACAAGACGAAAAATCAAATGTCACACAAGACGACGAACAACACTGCGCAACACTCGAATGACGAATTCATGAAAAAAAAACTATATATATATATATATATACACACACTTGTGTGTGTGAAAATCATTTGTTTAAATTGATATAGAAAGCAAAAAGATGTGATTTCGGGTAAAAAAATTGTCTCAAAACCACCGTTCAATGAAGATGATGGAAGAAAGAACCTGGAGATAGAAACTAGTGAGTTTAGTTTATTAAAGAGGAGGAGCTAGAAAGTGAAATGTTTGTTCACCTTCTTTTTTAATTTCTTAGAGCATCCATATCATCTACATTTTTAGTACTTAAATAAATGAGTTTCACGTTTACACATCATTTGTTAATAATTTTCAATAAACATTAAATCTCTTCGATCCAACACATCTAACAAAAGTTCTAAATGGATCGGGCTTCGGCCCTCTTTGTAATAAAAAAAAGTTTTAAATGAATTACATCAATAACTTTTCATCACATGTATCGATCTCACTTAAAATTCTAAATGGAATACATCAATTATTTTAAAATTCACTCTTAATTTTAAAAATACATATGTAGTTTTCTTTTTGGCTCTCGAAAAATATATATATGTCATTAGAATCTCAAGAGTTCCTTTGGTTTGATGGTTTTGGAGGGAATGAAGGGGAAATTTTAATTTTTCTATGCTTGTTTTAACTTTTAGAATGTGAGGGGGAAAGAGAGTCAAATTCCTCATTACACTAATTTTTGTTTCCCGGAAACGGAATTTTTTTTTTGGAGGGAAGGGAAGAGAAGGTGTATTATTTATACTTTGGCGGATGATAAAACCAACATGAGGGGAAACTTTGACACAAAAGTAAAATTGTTGCCGTGTTGCATCACTTCTTGTATTTTTTTTTTCCGTTGCCTCTCTTGTTGTTGTTTTATACTTTATTTTTTTCTTTTTCTTTTTGATTATTTGAGGAAATTTCATATTTATTGAGTTTTCATATTTATCATATATTAGTGTTTGAAATAATGAGACATTTGTAAGATTGTAAAGATAAAAATGTAAATTGGTTTTGAAATCTCTCCAATCTCTTTGTGAACCAAACATATTTTTTTTTGGAGGTTCGAATCCTGAACCTTACATATACTATGCATTGTCCTTAATTAAAGGAAAATGTTAACAAACGTCCTTAATGCACTTGATAAAAAATCTAAAAAAGAAACTTTGTCTTGGAAATGGTGCATTTAACACCTCTAAACTTTAAAATTGATTTTTTTTTACCTTGAATTTATCATTTATTTCCAGGTGGATTCTAGGGTGAGGGTCCAATTAGGTCCCTCACCGGTGAACCACGAGAAAAACACCAATAGATTAAATAAGTGGTTCAGATTTATTTAAATTAAAAGAGGGAACATGTAAAACTGCTTACATTCAATCATATCCTGCAATGGTTTCACCCGTTGTCAACCGTAATTAATTGTTACGAACCGAACTGAACCAAACCATTACAAATCAATTAATTCCTTTTCACACAAAAATCTGAACCCTTTTTCTAAACCCTAATTCCATTTCAAATTCAATCAAATTCACATTTTTCACATGATATCGAAGAATGAGCTTATGGGTATGCTTATTTTGAACGACAGTAAAATTTCTAGAGAATTCAGATACTTGGTTAAATGTTTCTGAATTGTAAGAATATGCGCTGTTGTCAGCACTTGCCATGTGTTTGATACCCGTATATGTTCTGTGAAATTTAACTTGGCAGAATTAAGGAATCTTGTTTTTGTATTCTGGGGTGGGGTGTAATAGGTATACTATTACTTTTCTCAATTGAATATGCACAGGATATTGACTGTTGTTCATTGAGATGCCTTGAATTCTGTTAATAGGTTATTCTATATTGTAATGCACCGGATTTTTTGAGCTAAGTTTAATGAAAAATGTGGAGTCGATATCCTATTAACAGAATTTGAAATGGAATTAAGGTTTAGAAAAAGGGTTCAGATTTTTGTGTGAAAAGGAATTAATTGATTTGTAATGGTTTGGTTCGGTTCGGTTCGTAACAATTAATTACGGTTAACAACGGGTGAAACCATTGCAGGATATGATTGAATGTGAGTAGTTCTACATGTTCTCTCTTTTAATTTAAATAAATCTGAACCACTTATTTAATCTATTGGTGTTTTTCTCGTGGTTCACCGGTGAGGGACCTAATTGGACCCTCACCCTAGAATCCACCTTTATTTCCATCTTTAACTTCTTAACCCTTAATTAAAATTCACCTTCTTCCCTCTTTTGAACGAAACATATATTTAATCACTTATTCTTAAAGCTTATTAGGTCTTGTTATCACTTAACCTAATTTTTTTCCCTCTTATTCTATCCCTTATTCTTAAAGCTTATTAGGTTAAGCAATTGTTAAACCTAGCTTTTTTTCCCTCTAATTAGCCATCATTAATTGCTAAAAATGTTAGCCCTAATAATATTTCCCTCCATCAGATATGCTACTTGAAATTCAAATTCTCCCTCATTCACTTCTTATTTTGTGTATTTCGAAATTTGCAATTAGTTTGGCTATTGTTATGTCCTTTCCTATTTTCATGCATCATTTAGTGTATTCTTTACTGAATAATTGGACGGTTGCATAATACCAGACTTTTTGCATAAATTATGGTTTTTAAGTTGGCATTTTCTATGGTACTCTCGAAAATTTTGAGTGTATCGGTACACCCGTGTATTTAAATGAATAGTTTAATGATTTATTTTCTTTAGAAAAAAATATTTTCTATCATTTATAATTATAATAGTTATATTTTATTTTTCAAAAGTGTCAGCAAAGCAAAATTCAATTTTTTTTAATTTTTATTACTGATGATAGTGAATATTGATTATTTCTTTAATAAAATGTTAAAAAATTTAGTATAATTCTTATAAAAAAATGAAATGATGTTTTTTCTCATGGGATAATATTTTCTAAAATATAAAAGTCGATAAATATCTCTTTATTGCATAAAAATTATCGTTAACTTGTACCGGATTCACGCGTATCCCTTCTCTTTATTGCTTCCTTGGTTTCTATGTGATCAATTTTCTACCTTCTTTCTTCCTTTGTTCTCTATTCAAGCCCTTCATTTATTAGATCTCAATGTTCTCTCTATCTCACGAGAACAATTCTCAAATTTGATAGCCACAGTCCCATGTTCTCTTCTTCCCTCATCTCTCGACATTCCTCTCATTTCACTTTTTCTCTTTATGATGAGGATGAATGTTAGTAGGTTTAGGGTTTCAATTTTTTGTTCCTTTTTTTACGTCTTTGATTCGTTCTCTTTTCTCTTCTCCTTTTTTCACAATATACTCATAGGTACAGTAACTACAGTTCTATATCTTCTTTATTTGTTCATTTTTCGTTTGCTACAAAATCATCTCTAGATTTCTCATTTGTGTTATGATAGCTAAATAAAGATTGTGCAATTAGCCTATTACCACATCTTTTTTCTTGTGTATGATCATTGGTTTTTTCTTTCTAGGATTTCTAAATTTGTTTGATGAAATGTTGTGACTCCTTTCTTGCTGATGTTTTTTTTCTCCCTGCAGTGTGAGAAAGGAACAATGTTGTTGTTGTTCGCCTGCTTTTATGGTGTGAAACATGTATTGGAACCAACAGAAGGAAAGAAAGAAACACCAGCTAAAAACAAGGGCCACACAGCAGCCAACAACAGTGGCACCGTTGGAACCTATGCCAGCGGAAGCATCTACTCCAAACACCCACTCAACAGAGAGTCCCACACAAACTATCTAAGAAGACATTTGCGGGGATTCCAACACCATTCATAATATAAACTCGCATTGATTTTAAGCCTATGCAAGCTCCAAGTCCAAGAGATCTTCTTCAACCCTTCTAATTTGTTGCTCTTGATATTTTTTTCCCACTTTATAATGCATGGGACAAGTTTGGCTGAGATCGTAAGGCAACTGATTATATTTATAATAGTATTAGATATTATAATGAATTTGATGCATCTATAAGGAGTTATAAGTTATATATAATGTGTGTGTATATATACACATATGCACACTGAAGAGCCCTTATGGATTCAATTTTCTATTTCCTCAATATCACATTTCTACATTTTCACACTTAAAAGTCATTTTCTGGATATTTACAGATATCAAGTGCAGAGCTTAAGAAGAGGGATGAAATTGTTAACAAATTCGGGTACTCACAAGGAAAGAATGGAAATAAAGTTTTGCAAAGGAACAACAAATTCCTTAAATTCTTTCTAAGCCATGCTCGGGTATACAGCGAAAAAATTCACACAAAATCATCCTGAACCCATGCATTCCGGCTTTCAAGTATTTTAATTTGCTAACCATGTACCCACCTGGGATGAATTCTGGCCAGGAAAAACTTTAAGTGGTTAAACTTATTTTGCTATGCAATCGTGTGACAATTGCTCGCGATGCATATCACTCCTTTTATTTTAAACTATGGAATGAAATGTATGTAATATGTACCAACACTACAAATGTTGTGTATAGAAAAGCGCTCAACGATTTGTTAATGTGTAGAAAGAGCTTAAATGAGAGTTACCCAATTGGTTGTGAAAAGTTACCTATGTATTAATTTGTAGTTTAAGAAATTCGAAAATCCATAGAAAATGTCAAAAGTAAAAAGTTGATAGCAGTGATATCTGCATTGTGCTATGACTTAACATGGGTTGTTATGCATACTCTTTGGTTCATCCGAAATTTAAAACTGGCTTATATATTAAGATTGGGTGGTTAATAAGTTTCTTACTTCAAAGGGCATATTAAAACAGCGGATATTTTAAAGGTTAATTATTTTTCCTACCTAAGAATTGGCTATCAAATTGAAATTGATGATGGCGTATTAAAGAAAGAAAAGTCGCGTCCTTAATAATGATATCTCCTTAATTTTTTTTTAGACTTAATAAAGTTTTAACCCTCTAACTTTCTCAAGGTTGCGATTTTGGCTCCCTAAAAAAAATTACAAAACCGCCCCTTAAGTTTTGCACATGTGGTAGTTTTGACCCTCAATGCCAATTTTGACTCGGTCTATGCTGATGTGGCACCCTAAGTGAGGTGTCACGTGTTATTTATTTTATTTTATTTTTGTCTTAGGGGGCCAAAACTGCTACAGCTGCAAAATTTAGAGGACGGTTTTGTAGTTTTTTTTTCTTAGGAGGCCAAAATGGCAACTTCGTGAAAGTTAGGGGGAGAAAACTGCTATTAAGTCTTTTTTTTAACATTAATTATCTCCTTAATTATAGCGGCTACTAATAATGATAATTAAATTGTCAAATGTTGTAAAATTGAAGCGACTATTAAATCAAATGGTGATAATTTCTTCCTGCCTAATCAAAACGACGGTTAAATAATGTTTATTTTTTAATTGTGTTAATTTACTATTTTTAGTGTTCGTATGTTTTTAAAGAAATATTTATTTATTGAAATATGCATTAACTGTTAATAACTTTAACCCTAAAATTTCTTCCCTCATATTTGTTAAATTTGAATTTCAAATTTTGCCTTAAAACTCGCTCACTTTCTCTCCCTTAATAACTACTGTTTGACCAATTTTATTTCCCATATCAAGCATATCATATTTTCAAATCTCTCATTTTTATTGTTTCTCCTCACCCTCTTATTCTCTCTCTTTTCAGTCTCTCTTTCTTCTTCATTCTGTTTATTTTTTAGATCTATATCTTCTTTTCCTTATTCACTTTATAGCTTTCTCTTACGTAAACAAACATCATATTCTTAACCATAATCCCAATTTCACTTCTTCCTTCATCTCTCCATAGTGAGTTCTCTTCTTTATTTACAATTAGTCAAGAGTTCAATTCTGTTTATATTTCTTTTCTATTTGTTCATATTTTCTTCTGCCTAAAAAATAAAAATCATTTGTTGATTTCTCTTTTATTATTTCCAGTATCATGTTTTAGTTTTTACACCTTTTTTTTCCTTTTTATAGAAAAATAAAAAAATATCAATTTTTCTTTTTGTTTTTTTTATGATTTTATCTTACATCACTCATGATTTTCATAGATTGGAACAAAGCAAAAGCTTTACGAGTTTGATGAGGATAGAAACCGGTGTAAAGATCTTATTATTATGATAATATATAGAGTTTTATTCATTTGTTATGTTTATTGAGTTCATTGTTCACAAATGGAAGGTCAAGTGTGTTCACCCATGGATGTCTAAATTTTTATTTTTTCATACAATTTACAAGATTATTTTTTTATGTGTATACTATTTTTATGTTGAGATTGAGTTCATTGTTCAAAAAATGGAAGGTTAAGTAGGACCTTTTCATGGTTAATATTTATCAAAATTGATTGTATCAATTGCGTTTAAATGAATTTTGTTGTTATTTTGACCAAGATTTTGTTATCTGTTATCCATCTAATATTTGAATTGCGTTTAAATTGAATTCCTAAATGTTGTTGATGTTCAAAATTGTAAAGCAAGTCCCCATAAAATTATTAATGTTTAAAATTATAAAAGATATAAAAATTTGTATGCCATTAGATTCTTTTCCACCTAATGCGTTATTTTGGTGATATTTGTCCTCCCATTTTTTGCTAATTAATGATTACTATTGCATCTTCTATAAAAATAAAGTATTTTTTTTTCAAAAAACAAAATAGTGTTTATCATAAAAGGGTAAGCATCATGCACATAATATTTGTATCATTTTTTACCAATTAATAGCTATAACTTTAATTGAAAGCTAGATATTCGTAACATTTGACTATCCATTAGCTACGTTTTGGTAACATTTGACCCTCCATTTTATGCTAATTAATCATCATTATTATACCTTCTAAAAAATATATAGTTTACAATGCGGTTGCAACCAACATGCGCATATAAATGCATTCATTTTCGCCCTTTAATAGTCCTATTAAAGCCTTAATTTGTGCCTTTATAATTTCCCACACGTATTATTTCATAAGAAGAATACATAAATTGTAAAGTAAAGATGAATTATTATTGTATTTGTTATTGGTGGTGGCCGGGGTTTACATGTCTCTCTGTCGATTCATGTACTCAATTGATTTACTTTGATTTTATGTCAAATAATTGTTGTTCATATGATTACTAATGGGAAAAAGGAAAGTGTGTCATGAGAATATCAACCATATCCATGCTGATTCAGGTGATGGGATATGTGTCATGAACGCAGAGATAAATAATAACATATGCACTTCAAATTATCATGATATAATTAATTTTGTTCTTTCAATTTCTGTCAATTAAATGATATTAAGAGGATTTTACAATGGAAGCACATATACCATCGCCTGTAAATATGTAACCTATTATATAAAATATTCATATCTTTGTTGTCTATACTATTATCTTTGTTATTTGAACTCAAATATAATTTCTTTACAACTTTTATACAATTTTAATTGATAAATAAATAATAAATCTAACCATAAAATTTAATTGAAACGATAGCCCCATGCATCGCACGGGTCAAAAATCTAGTTAAATATATTCTCTTTCTTTTCCCTCCACTTCATTGAAATCCTTCATCTCGCATCCTCTCCCTTCCGTTGAACCAATTAGATCCTAAATAAATACACACTCCGATCACTATTATAAGCAAAAATCAACATTTTAGATTCATTCATTAAATGATGTATGTAGTCTATAATAAATATCATATACATCATTAATTAAATGAATATAAAATGCAAAGTTTTGCTTATAATAGTGACGGGAGGTGTAATTCATTTATAAGTACTTTTTATTAATTATACTCTTCTATGCTTTAAAAAAATAAAAAATAAACGCATATGATCTGTTATGAATATTTTTGGCGAACAATAGCTTCTGTGGTATTATAGGTGTGTGAAGTTCCTATAAAATGGTAAACTTAAGTGTTCCCACCAAAAAACATAAAAAAATGGTAAACTACAGGATTGCTTGTTTTATTCCAGATTTCTAACTAGTCCCGTTCTCGCTTCTATTCTTCTGATTCCATAAGAATAAGTTATTCATTGCATCACTCGTACCCAAACAAGAAACAATCCAAAAATTCAACAGAAATCAACCTCTACTTTCAAGTCCAACTAACTATCAAATTTTGAAAAGATAGATATTTCTAGACTACGTCTACCACAGGTAGATTACAACATACAGTGTATGTACAATTTCCTTCGTTATTCTTTTAAAGTTGGAAGGTACAAAAATCAGTTTCCATCAAAACCTTGACTTCTATGCACAGTGCCATAGAATCTCATAAAACATAATAAGTTTATGTACTTTGTTTGCATCCGCAGGTGCAATTCTCAAGGTCTTCGTGAAGCTTCTGCAAAGTGGTGAAAAGATACAGTCAAGATCAACAGAGTATTAAGAATTACATAATGAATACACTTTATTTTTAACAGTAGTATGTACTAGCCTATCAATGAAATGTTAATTTTTAAGAATGCTGTATTCATGTGAAGCTCTTTTTAATTTGGGAATATATATATATATATATATTCTACTCAGTAGAAGCTATGGCAGCTTTACACACCTGAACTTGAGTTTGAAGACCTTTGATATGTTGAACCGCCAAATCCAGCATGTCTGAATAACTTGTTTGCTACAGTCACATTTTGAAACAACATTAAGCAACCTATAATATACACAGTTAAACACTAGTTTGACATACATATTATGTGATGTTATCGAGTAATCCTATAAATTCAATTGAAGATGCTCCAGTACTTATTGTAGAAAATATTTGGATTACCGGTAATGCTCTCATGGCATAAAAGCCATCTACCTACTCTGTAATTATGAACAAATTTAACTTGAACTTGATCCTGACTCGTCTCTTTGTATAGTCGAATTTTTCAATTCTTGCACATAAATCTTACTTTGAAAAATAAAAAGGAAAGCAAAAGCAAAATTCTAGTTCCATATAATGTTTCAAGCTACTTTTAAGTTTAAATGGTAGTCAAATACTATGAATGAATAACCCTTCCACTGAAACTATTTCTACAACTTTTGTTAGTGTTATTGGCAATTGATTTTGAATAATTTTATCATTGACTTTTGAATTTTAGAAAGAAAGGAAATGAAGCTAAAACACCCATTCTCTGTATTAAATAAAATAGAAAGAAAAATGTTGTTTAGAAGCTCATTTACACTAAAATGGACTGTAGTATCACTTACATTCATCTATTTTCAAAGCAAGCAGGCAAGTACAAAGTAACTCAAGTCACTCTCTTAGGCATCAAGATTCAAGATTAAGGACTCTAATTCACAGTAAGACAATTCACCGTTGATTAACAAATCAAAGTAGATATTGTAAGTACTCATGAAAATTCAAGAGTTTGTTACAATAATAAGTCCAGGCCTAACCAATGTAGTCATGATCGCGAACCGCCGCATAGTATCATATGATTCTACGATCCACGGCCATGGTTCCTTGCCGTCATACAGCCAGGATTGCTGGAGGTGTGTCCACGGCGTGGTTGAACTTGCGAGTTTAAGCAGGATTGTAGGATCACAAATTTGGGCCCTCTGTTTTGCAACAGACCTTTCTGAAACTGGTCTGGTACTGTGAAAACACTTGTGCTTCTTGAACACGTCCTTTGCAGAAACATTGACTCTGAAAGTAAGAAAAGTTTGCCCCTTACTCTCTCACGGTTAGTCTCCTCTCTTCTCTATGACGTCGTTCCTCCTTGCGCCACCGCCAACTGAACTACGGTTCTCAAATGTGTGCCTCCACGTGCGACACGTTCTCAACTTTTTCCTGCCTACCCAGGTTTTCTTTCAGTTACACATGGACCTTACTTCCGCTGTTTCTGGTTTTTTAAAGAACTGTTTTTTTTTTCATTTCTGCCTTCCTTTGTCTGAACTGTGCGGTGAATTTATTTATGAACTTAGTTTTGAATTATTCATGTACTTAAGGACAGATGGTTATGAATGTTTAATTAACTTAGTTTGATGTTGTGATTTAGATGTTATTTTATTTAGAATAATGCTACATGTAGCGATTTTTTTTCTTCAAGAAGCTTCACGACAGTGTATTTTGATTACAGAACCACCTCACCATCCTGATTGCCGTGAATTCCGCTATTAAATAATTAAAACTGTTTAGTGTTTTTTAAGGGCTTCGTGATAAATTATTTCGCTGCATATAGCAGCACTGTTTTATTTATGTATGATAGTTTTTATCCTTAGTAGTATTTTTGACTACATTGCAACTACATTGAAACATTCCAATTAATGTGTGTATTACCTTAAACAGTGCCTATATAATGATGATAAATTAGGAAACATAAATAATAGCAAATGAATTAATAATAACAGGTAAGGAAAGTTAGGAAGCAGAAGTTGGTAGCATGGGTAATTATACCTTATCCATGTTAGGTACAAGGTCCTGCAACTTCTTCAACTTGCCACTTATTCTAGTTCTTCTCTCCTGCATACATGTAATGCAAAATAGAATTGTTATATACAGAGTAGTATTTGAAACAGAAGTAGAAAGAAAAAGGATAGAGAGTAAAGTAGAGTAATGAATGAATTACCCGTTCAGCAATGCTACGAGGATGAGTAGCACATCCACGCTTGGCACGGATTTTACAAGGGACGGAATCTTGAGGAATATTGTGCATAAGTTGGTCCATTTCGAGAGAAGTTTGTGGGAGACTATACTGAATTAGGTGATTAAGGAGTAGAAATATTGAATTAGTAATTAAAAAAATGAAAAAATGTGGTTGGGGATGAAGAATTAATATTGTGAAAGAAAAGAGATAGTACCTGAGTTTCGAGGGCATTGAGGCAATGTAGAAGAAGGTCGGGATCATCATTGGTGTCAGTTCTACTAGAACGCTTCTTACTATTATTATTATTATTATTATTAGTTTGGGTTTGGGAAGAAGAAAATACTATGGAATTTGAGTTGTTGTTATTATTATCAGGGCCTCCAGCCCAGGTATTAGTACTGTTAGTATGCAATGATCCATTTCCAGCAGCTGATGCATAATCAATAACATTTTCGGATATTCGAGAAAGACATTCTTGCCCTCCCCCGGTGAAGCTCAATTCAGACTTCAATCTTGAATTGCCCCTCGTGATTGTGAACCCCCCTGCTGCAATTCAATCAAAATCAAATACATGAGATCTATCTATCTAATATAATCCATTGACATTGACATTGACATTGACTTTGACTTTGTCTTAATAAAAAGAAACATATACCGTTATTGTTATTATGATTGAGAGTGGCTAGATGGTTGAGAAAGCCGGCTGGAGAGCTTTTCTGACGGAGCAAAGCCGATCCATCAAAGCCACCACCACCACCACCTTGACCTTCGTAAGAAGATCTCTGCTGCTGCTGCTGTTGTTGTTGTTGGTGGTGCTGGGTAGAGTCATCAGAGAAATAATGTTGTCCCGTTCCAGGAAGAAGGCGTGATCCTCCTCCTACTCCTATGATGGCATCCACCGTGGTGTTGAGGAGAGAGCTAGGTGCTGAACCATACCTTGTGAGACCCGTTTGACTGATGGAGCTCTGTTGTTGCTGAGACGAAGAGGAAGAAGAAGAAGCCGACGAGGAAGGTGGACGATACATGATGATGATTTCAATCTGTGTGCGAGCTGAGAGAGACTAAGACAATTGAACAAGTAAAATGGTATTTGATGATTTTAATTATTAATAGAAGAATAAGAAGCAAGTTGCTGGTTTGGGTGGGGTTGAGGGACTGTTATTCATAAAACAAACAAGATATAATGGATATTTAGATTAGATGCGCTGCCTCACACCCCCCACTTGTACAATACTTTTAACTCAACTTGTTCTTACAATCACGTGCCTCTTTTTTCTCAAAACATGCCCACCTTCAACGTATCTCCATTCCAGTATGCCATGCTATTGCCGTCTTCTTTCCATTCATTAAATTCTTACACTACAATTTTCCTAAACTAATTTCGACAATTTTAAGTGTTTAACCCAATCTAAATAGATACTCCGTTAATTACATTGTGTCGTGAGAACAAAGTCTTAGAATATCTATCTACGCGATATCAACTCTTACAATTTCAAAAATCAAAGATAAAATTGGTTAAATATGTTTTTAATCCCTATAAAATTGAGACATTTTAAGTTTAATATTTATTTAATTTTAATAGTTCCTATAGTCCCAAAAAAATATATACTCAATTTTTAAACAATTTTTTTTAGACGTGTTAAGAACATTACTAAAAGTTCCTCCACAAAAAAATTATCGCAAAATTTGACTTTCACGTCATGATTTTATTACTTTTATTTTAGTAAATGAACCTTTCATAGTGTTCTAAACTTGTCTAAAAAAAATCGTTCAAAAATTTAAGAGTTTAAGGATAATTAAACAAACTTTGTTTTAGCAGGGACTAAAATTAAAAGTAATTTTTTTTTATAGAGACTAAAAAAACTATTAAAATTAAGTAAGGACTAAACGTAGAAGTTTTCAATTTTATAGGGATCAAAAACATAATTAACCCAAAAATGAATTGTGTTCTTAAAGCAAATTTTATCCAATCCTTGTCCTGTTTGTATTTTCAAACTAACTAAATTGTTTTGATTTTTCACGTCATTTGGAAATGACCACTCTATACCGAAATCAAAGAATTCTATTTTATTACTATTTCTTTCATTTCATTCTACATTCATAATTTGATATTAACAAATATTTTACTAATGTATTTTTTGGTCATTATATATTATTGTTTTGATCGTAGCTAATTGGGAAAAAAAGTGAATTGTGGGGGGTGGGAAAAAGAAGGATTGAGGAAGGGCTCACGCACATTGTAACGGGTTGATTGAAGGCCCAACCCAACTCAACTCAACTCAACTCAACTTGTGTGTTATTAGGGCAACGCGGTGAGAGAGTGTGAGTGAAGAAGGAAGAATGGCAAAGCGAAAAGGGAGTGAAAATAACGATGACAGAAGAAAGAAGAAGAAGACGGAAACAACAGGCTCCGAGCAACTGCGTTTCTTTGTGAATGAATTTCAATCTGCAAAAGATGTTCAACTCTCTTCTATCGAGTTGGAATCCCTGAAAGCAGATAGTTCGATTTTGGAGCTATCAAATTGTCAAAATTCAGGAGATACAGATTTGGATGTGAAATTGTTAGGTGGAGATATTAAAGGTGCATTTGGGAATTGTTGGAGACAGGTGCTCTGTGAAAGTGAAGTGGTTGAAGGCAAAATCCCTCCCGGCAGCCCTTCCGTTCTGATCGTGTCTCCCTCTGCTTTAAGATCCATACACCTCTTAAAGGGTTTTCGATTTATGACTAAACAATGCAGCGCTGTCAAGTTATTCTCTAAGCACATCAAACTTCAAGAACAGATTTCTTTGTTGAAAAACCGTGTTAACATTGCCAGTGGCACACCAAGCAGGTTCAATTCAGTAGTCCTGAATTACGATTTGTTTGTTTATTTATTTATTTATATACTCTCATCTCAACCAATCAAATGCAGGATAAAGAAGCTCATCGACGTTGAGGCATTAGGCCTTTCAAGGTTACAGCTACTTGTGCTTGACATTCATCCTGATGTAAAGGGCTATTCCTTGTTTACCCTTCCACAAGTCAGGTGTGCTTCTCTTCTTTCTCTCCCCCCTTATCACCATTTTTGTGAACCTAAACTTATTCATGTTACACAAAATAACTGGCTGGCAGGGATGAATTCTGGGACCTGTTCAAGAATTATTTTTATCAACCGATGATCAAGGGTGATCTGCGCATCTGTCTCTACGGTCCATATCAGCTGCCTGCTCGTTCAAAAGCCAAAAAAGGACTTCCTTCCTCTGACAAATAATATATGACGCTAATCATACTTACTTGTCTTGTTTTATTAGGGTTGTGTCCTGAAAATATCTTATATCAACATTCCATTATCTTTAAATGACATCCATATTTTATGAAAAGGAATGTTTTTACTATTGGTATTCTATCATAAGGATGCGTCAGTTAGGTGTTGTATCATGCACCACTTTTATCTATCGTTAAATTGAATTTTCTATTGTATCTTTCTTCTTCCATCCTAATTTCCAATTGCTCGATAACTTTACAGTTTTTGTATTGGACGTAGAACTTGAATTTGATGGGACTAGGATTGCCTGTTGCAATAAAGCACGCAGTTTGTTGATTTACATCTTGGCCGTTAATTATAGATCGAACGGTTCATATTAATGTCTTTACAAAATATTTTAATCAATTTTGCCACATTAAATCCACTGTTGAAGAGAGAATATTTGGTAATTAATTCTTTGGTAATGTTAAGAACTAGATTATGAGCGTATGCAAATTTATGAAAAGTTTTTGGAAATAAACTGAAAACAACTTGAAAAATGATTTATAATAAGGGACGTGTTTTATGATTTTGTTGGTTTTGCCTATCTACTGTGAGCTAAATATTTTGCGACTCTCATTTTGACAACCACTGCTGATATTCTTCAATGACAATGTATTGTCATATGTCTCAACGGTGATGACGAGTGGTTCTGCGGTGTCGGCGAACAATTACCACCGATGAAGATATGAATTCCAAGAGGACAGTGTGAAGATGATTAGAAGCTTTGAAGAGATATAGTTAAAGACTATTTACTTTGTTGAATACACCAATACAACTTTTAGAAACTGTCGGCGACAATTGGTTTTCCACCATTGAGGTAGTGCTGAGATCACATTGACCAATTGAACAAATTTGATCGACACATTGTATTTCCTAAGCAGTCATTTTGGTCAAAGTAACATTGAAGACAAGATATTTTTGAAGTTAATAATTTCCTGCACTTTAGCCTGTTTTGTATGTTTGCAGAGCTGAAATTCTTAGTTTGTGAGTTTTTCAAAATCTATGCACCCTGAATGGCATTGTTTGGAAGAAGAATGTGTGTCAATTAATTCAGTTGAGGTTATTAAGGAATGAAATGAGTGCAATTTATTAAGTA
>Ga0228711_1005692_pt1 | contig 18904 bp, 9 predicted proteins | sample MedpolnodulmetaG_2_FD_177996 | JGI IMG/M metagenome (GOLD analysis project Ga0228711, IMG submission 177996) | Root nodule microbial communities from Medicago polymorpha collected in Santa Monica, California, United States - brown nodules | ecosystem: Host-associated > Plants > Roots > Nodule...
CAAATCGTGCCACGATTTTCCATCTCATGGATCCTTGCTCCCTGCCAACAAAATCGTGCCACAGTGCCTCAAATCGTGCCGCGATTTTAGGTTTCCTGCAAATCCAATTTGAAGCCAATATACAACAGTTCTTGTACCCTTAATTATTACGTAATAACCAACCCTTACTTACTAATTGACTGAATCCTAATTAATCCTCTAACACAGTCAACATCATCTAACAGAAACAACTGGTTGAGTTGATCTTGAATATCAGACATTGCATACACGATATACTCATCGGCATTTTTTCCAACAACATTGTGAAACATTGGAATGAACTTTTTATATGCAGGAAACAAATTGATTTCGATTGAAATTATTATTTGTTTCCTTAGTTGCTCATCAAAAACACGCCATGTAGACTGAATTCCACAAGTCTCCCTAAATTTGTGATTGAACAAACTAAGCTTATTTTTCATTGAATTTGCTTTAGAATTGGGCGCAACTAACTCGTCGATCTTCATAAAATCTATCAGCTTATTCCACAAGCTTCTAAAATAGAGTTCGAAGTATTTCCCCGTGTTTGTACAAAACCTATTATCCCAAAAGGTTTTCAATTTTCCCTTAACGTGACATAGATTGTTCATCAAGAAAAAATAGCGCAAAGCTGGGTCCTCATAATTTTTTGACTTGGCTTCCAATTGTCTCTCAAACTGCTCCATTATAAGCACCATTTGCGAATAGAATAAACAAGATGTTCCTGCTCCATCAACGACCAAGGGGTACCCTTGTAAAATTTTCTCCAGATTTTGGCTTGACCAAAAAGCCAGAGGATGGAGCTAGTGGCCTCACATGTCATTGGATGTACTCCACCGTCAGCCCAACAATCTAACTCCACATATGGTGTAAGAAAGATCAGATTCCCAAATTCCATGAAAATGTCTCTACTTATTTCACCCAATCTATTCTTGATTTTTACTGCTTCGTTCACTAACGAATCAAGAAACAATGATTCAAATTCATGAATCAGATCACTCAGTGTCTCGAACAAGTTTAGGATTTTAAACATACGCCATGTTGAAGGGCTTCGATTTGCAAACGAATCAGCAAAATTCAGAAGTTGAATTACCGCTCCATGACAAACATCTGAGAAATAGAGATCAGATGATTCAGAGTTGTATTCTGAGAAGACACCATCGTATAGTTGACGTTCACTGGGAAATAGTATTCTAGAAGCAACCTGGGAAGTTTTTATCCATCTTCCAATCATGTAATCCTGAAATCCCATCTTTCTCAAAGCCAATAATTTATTTATTAACAAGTCTTCCAACCATTCCTTACGGTAATTGTTGTAAATCTCATAGCACTCTTTCTCAAATCCAGAATCCACCATCAATTTCACCGTGTTATGAAGGTTATTGATTGTTTCAGGCAAAAGTGAATCAATTATGAAGTTGTGGTCAGTCATAACCAATTTATAGTTACCTTTAGCCTTTTGCAAAAGCATCTTACCAATATTCGAATTGTTTTTCTTAAGTTCATTCATACATGAAATGAACTGTTGCTTAATGTTGAAACCTCTAATCGGATTTTCTTGTTGTTGTGAATCAACTTGAATGACTACACGTTCATCGAGTCCAATTACACACCGAGTTTCTTGTGTAATAATTGAGGAAGAGAAAGAAGAACGAAGAATAATAAGACAATAACTATAACAAACTCCAACAATAGCTAACAATAATTTAATCTTCATGAGTTGTACAATTAAACATCCTAGATAAAAGTACATAAGATCCACTTCAAATCCACACTGAATATGACTCGACAAGCTGAGTGACATCATAGAAAAGGCAGCACATGAAATTAGACTATATGCATCTGGTTTTCCATTCATAATTTTATCAGAGAAAAAGGAATAAATAGAGGTAATTGTCAATACCAGAAACGCTGAATGAGCTTTGAATCGATGACTAGTCGAGTGTTTCCATGTTCTTGCATACAAAATTATGAAGCAAATGATGAAACTGAAAACTGTGTAAAGAACTATCTTCCACAAAGTCCAGTTTCCAAATAGATGATTGAAGGAAGAGCTGACAGCATAACAAACAAGTCCAACAACAGCTGAAGCACATATCCAACAAATCTCCATACCTTTGTATGCATCAGCCACCTCTGAATTTGGACGAGCATGTCTACAGTCATGTTCTCTCTTTAGAAAATATGTTTTGATTGAAAATTTGTTACACAGACACCTAATGCAATAATTTAGAGTACCTACTTTTGAAGATATTTATTTCAAAGCAAAGCACAAACGACAAAAAAAAAAGATCATATTTGCAAATATTAAAAGCAAAGAATAATTTTACAAAGACTAAAACTAAAATGCTTGATATTTGCTGAGATGATTTACATATTTGAAATATTTTTTATCTCTCGGATCGAGTGTATCCCATAATCGCTAGCCATACGATTAATCCTCTAAATATGTAATCCAGAGAGAAGCAATATATTTAATTCTATACTCATCATTAGGATTCAAATTGTAAACATATTTTTATGGTCCAATTATTAACCACCACGATCATATTCTTTTTTATTGTTATGTTTTACATTGACAGGCTTCAAGGCCAACTGTCCAAAAATTTAAAAATATTTTACGGCAAATAATTATTTTTCGTTTGTAATAAGTATTCACAATAGTTTTGATTGTGCATTCTATGAGTCAAAATAATTCTTGACATCAATGCCTATTTTGACTAACTAAGTACATCATTAATGATTATTTTGTAATTTCGCTACTTTTCGCAACTTTGGTGATAACAACTTTGGTGGTACTCGTATGACTATTTACCCTAGATTTTTTCTAAACATAAAAGCTGAATAATTTTCATTCAGTTTATTATAAATGTTCCTTTCCACCTCAAACCCTTCTCCGATCTAGGAAAACATATCAGTCTTAAAATCCAAATATTTAAATAAAATTTTGGCGCTCTATAAAAAAATAACAATTTTTTTTAGGAAAACAAAATTAGCAATTGTAACCCCTTATGTCTACCCGTTTTGCAATTTTGGCCCATTAGTCTGATTTTGACCCATTCAATATACATGTGGCAACTCACTTAAGTGAAAAAGATGTCATGTATATAATTTTTTAATTAAAAAGAAATAAAAAAAGGCAAATAATCATTTACATAATTAAATGAAATAAAATAAACCCAGAAAGCTATGAAATGTTTCTTCTTCTTCTTTCCTTCCAAGATTATTTGGCTCTTTTTAAATTTTGTAAATGATTATTGTGTTATCATTTAATTTTGTAAATGAAGAAGCATGTGATGATGATGAATTTCCAGCAACTTTATCTTCTTCTGCTTCTCCTGCATCTTCTTAACCCATTAACTTCTTTAAACCCAAAAGAAATAACTTTTATAAATGTCACGACCTAATCTCAGATCATGACCAGCACACAGGCTAACACTATAAATCACATAAATTTAGCCTGACAAGCCTAATACATTATGACATATAGACTTTAATAAAATACATTTTTACTAGTCTTGCGGAATCATAAATTTTCATGACATTCCAAATTGATGATTAGTTATAAGAATAATGTATATAAAAAAATCATCTCCTTGTTTGTTAAAATTACTATGAGCACGTACCTCATAGGCTACATTATCTCTTCGTTGTAGCAAACGGCTATAATCTTAAATTACCATGAGCACGTACCTCATAGGCTACATTATCTTTTCGTTGTAGCAAACAGAGATTACCACATTATCTCTTCGTTGTGGCGAATGGAGTGTACCACATTTCTCTTCGTTGTGGCGAACTGAGATATACCACATTATCTCTTCGTTGTGGCGAACGGAGATATACCACATTATCTCTTCGTTCTGGCGAACGGAGATATACCACATTTCTCTTTGTTGTGGCGAACGGAGGCATTAAATTCTCAATAAAACATTAAAACATAAATAATTGTTCTTACTAGACCTAATTCATACTGTCCAAGCTTTTATAGCATTATTATCATAAATAAATTTATTCATCGTATCACATGAAACTTGCAAAAACTACTAATTCTTCCTACTTCGCATAACCATTAAATCTCGTTTTTATTATTCAAAAGCAAATAACACAATTTGAATGAATTAAAATTATCTTTTCTAAACAACGTGTGGTTTGTTTTTCCATAATTAGATTATAATTTAGAAAACTTGCCACAAGCTAAATTAGCTGATCACAAGTAACAATTATGTAAAACCAACTTGGCCTCGAAGTAGAATAGGATCCACATATAATTTCCACTGAATTTGAGCATAAAAATAATAATAATAGTAATTATTTGAATGCTTTAGAAACATGGAAAAAAAATAGATACCGCATATTTGCTAAAATACCCATATTTTAAATTAAAAGCCATATTTTAATCTATTAGGATTAAATATCCAAATGGTCGTCTAAATATCAAGTGTTTTGATTTTAGTTCTTACAAATATACAGTTTTTTGCTTTTGGGCTTTGTTGATTTGTTTTAGTACTTGCCAAATTGATTAATATTGGATTTGATCCTTATAATACGTTGAATATTTGATTTCTATCCCTCAAAATATAGACTAAAATTAATATTATAGGGATTAGTTTTTTCTTTTCAAATATATTTTAGAAGAACTAAAGCAAAGCATGAAGGACTAAAATCAAAATGCTTGATATTTGTCCGGAACATTTATATATTTAAAGCATTTTTTTATATATTGGATCCAGTGTATTCCCATATCGTTAGCCATAGGATCAATCATGCAAATATGAAAAGAGAAACAATAGATGTAATATTATTATTTTTTAAATAAGAAACAATAGATGCAATTCTATTCTCATCATCAGGATTCAAATGTAAACATATGATATGGTCCAATTACTAACCACCAGGACCATATTATTGGCATGACTCATCTCATTTATTTTGTATTTATATGTTTTACATTGACTCTTCTAAATATATATTTTTTATTCTTTAAGGTCCACTGTCCAAGTCTAATTTGCAATAAAAAAAATATTATTATCTAGTCATAAAAACTGAATAATATTCATTCAAATTATTATGAAGTTCCTTTCTACCTCAAACTTCACTTCTCCGACTCTAGGAAAACATATAAGTTTTAGAATCTAAATATAAATTAAGACAGTCACCTTTAGAAACAAAGTACTGTGCCCATAAGAATTTCCAATAGACAAATACCGAAAAAGCAATGGAGAATTTTAGACTTTTGATCAAGTATCATTGGACTCGGTAATTCTTATGCATTGAGCTCTTCTTCCAACCAACTTGATGGAAACTGGAACTTCATCAAAACATTGTTTACATAGTGGTGACTTTCACTGTCATTAACATGATGTTAACATTGATAAAAAATGGAAATGTTCAAGGAGATTCTTGCTGAAAGCTTGCCTATTTGGGTGTTCTTATTTTGTTTCTCACGTCTTTGTACCATAGTCACATAATTCGTTGTAGACCCAGGGAACCGGTTCGCGGTACTTTCACGTACCAGTTCACCCAGAATTCGAATGAAATTCAGAAAATCCGACGTACCAGACGAACCATGAGTCCATGCGCAAAAAAAAGCTGGATTATTAAATAGAAAAATTTGAACTAATTAAATAATATAATAGGTCTGGCTTGGGAAGCGCAACATCCCTTTAATAAAAGGAATGAACCACTGACCCCACCATCACAACATGTATGTTGTTACAACTAGTAATTCTACTAGTTTCTCAATGAGAGTGAAGTAGTTGTAGCTTCTATTTATAAGCTTTCCTTCCTTTCAGTATCTATAAAGTAACGTGGAACATTTTCTTTTACTGAGTTTTTTTCTTTGTAAATCACATATCATACTGATGGTATATTTGACGTACGACGAACCCATAGCGTACTGACTATGTATACCCCTTACGTACCGAATTCTTTGCAAGTGACGAACCGTGTATCCGAACCCGTACCACATACTGAAGCGAATTGCGAACCGTGTGACTATGCTTTGTACTCTTTTCTTTCTTCTTTGCAATTCTAACTGTTCAGTTCATGAAGATCAATTTGATGTTATCTATTGTTGCTGCAATCTTCTGTTATTCTCTTATGGTTCTTTGTCAGAAATTGGATTCTCTGCCCAAAATTAGAACTTTGAGAGTGGAATATAATGTAGCCATAGCCCATAGAAATTGATGCTGCAGATAATAGTAGTCATATAAATTGGAATATCTCTAAACCTCAGGTTTCTCCGTTTATACATTCTGGTTGAAGATTGTTCCTGCTACTGCAGAATTATTGTGAAATAGTGTTCCCTACGGAGCGGGAATATGTTGCGATAGCCCATAGAAATGGATGCTGCAATCTTTTTTTCTTCCGGATATCTGTTGTAGCAGATCTCTCCTATACATAGGTTTCTAGGAGATGTACCATTCATTTTCTGAATTTTCTAAAGACAATAACTTAGAAAATAATATGTTTTTAAAAGAGAATGATTGTGATTAAGAGTAGATTCAATGTTAGATAGTAACGAAGTATTTTCATAAATAGTGAAAATAGTTGTTTTGTCATTTTTATTATTTTTTAAAATCCAAGACAATTGTTCACTAAAGTCTAATTTCTCTTTTTTTGGTGGTGTCCGGGTTCGAACCCGGACCTTGCATATATTATGCATTGTCCTTACCAACTGAGTTAAGTTCACAAGAACGTACAAAGTCTAATTTCTCTAATCTAACAACGAAAACTAATGTAAATTTTTAAAAATGAAAATAAAATATATTTTCATTTTTCCCAAAGCAGACAAACCCTTAATACCAAACTGTTTGACAAGTGCTTATATCAATACGAAATAACATTATTGTTCTTAAAACATACAAATCAAAACAGGAACCAAACAAACAATGCTATTAAGTTTCCAAGAAGTGGACCCAAACCAAAACAAGACTCAAAAATATTCATTTGTCTTTCCTAGAAATAAATTATCAAGTATGTCATGTATGTCAAACATTCCATACTCAATATACTCATAAGCATCGTTTTTAAGAAAATCCTGCAACCTCCCAATGAAGATTCCATACGCCGGCAGCAAGGTATTTTTGAGAGATTCAATTATTTCTTTCCTTAACATATAATCATCAATAGACCATGTGCACTGAACTCTGCATGTCTCTGTAAAGTGCTTGTTAAACAAACTAAGCTTTTCTTTCATCAAATCTACATCAAAATTAATTTCCATGGTGTCATTGATATCCAACTTCAAAAATTCCAACACCTTATCCCATGAGTTTCTTTGATAGAGTTCAATGTTTTGTTGGACTTTTGCTCTGTTTTTTTGTAACCAATCATTGCCAAAAATTGCATTCAAATCCCTTCTTCTATTTGTCACTTCTAAATATTTCCAATTATTCATCATGAAAAAATGACGCAAAGAAGGGTCTGCATATTCTTCGGATTTTGATGCTAATATGCTCTCTAAAAGTTCCATTGTCCCCTCAGTTTGTATTGAAAATGTTCCGTCTCCATTAACAACTTTAATAGCAGAAACAAGATAGGCCAAAATTTTCACCATCATAGGATGATGCCCACCATCCGCCGGAGCAGCTAACTTGGCCTCTGGCATAGAGTTTATGGATTTTCCTGTGGAATTCAATTAGTTTAACAACTCTTGATACAATTTTTTTTATATATATATATATCGAAAAGGGGCAAACACCCAGAGAATGTACAACATCAAGCTGTCAGATACAAAAGGAATGGAAATACCTACAACCAACAAACGCCCCCGGACCCCACCCAACACAAACCCACACAAGGTCGGCCCCATCACAAAATACTCTCAAACAACCACCACCAACGGGCGAAGAGAACCACCAACTAGGAAGACCTCGGAGGCTTATGCACCGTTGAAACTCTGAAAGCACAGATCAGATCCATCTCTGCCAAGAAAAAGGAACCTTATTGGTCCAATAGAGAATTTACCTCACCTACCACTCATAAAGCAAACAATTCTATCTAGGGTATTTGGCAAAGAACCACTTAGAATTGGATCCTATAAACCAGATACTCAACACCAACGATCTTGCCAGAAAAAAGAATATATTTTCAAGCTTTGTAGACAGACCATACAGTTGCATGTCAAACCAAAATAAAACCTAGCCCAAACTTTCTCCAAACCCCTAAGGTTTTTTTTGGGAGTTTGGAGGGAAGGAGAAAGGAGGGCTTGTAAAAAAGGAAGAAAGAAGTGGAAATATTTGAGAGCATTGGGAGGGGAGGACTTTGAGGGGTTTAATTTTGTTCCTAATACAAAATCTCTAAATTTGGGGAACTAAAAAATTGTATTGAAGTAAGGTTTTGGCGGGTTTGGGTAATTTTTCCAAATCCAATATATGTATAGTTATAATAGTCTCAAATCTAAAAAGTATATTAATCATAAGTATTCTTTTATCATTCACTAGAAAAACACTCTCAATTTTTTTTTAAAATATTTCTCTATTTTTTACTCTAATCTCATCCCTACAAATCACTCCCCTCCAAACTCTCAGAGACGAAAACCTGAAGCATTCCCATCAAATTACCCCACTCCTACTCAAGATACAAATATTACTTGATTGAGTAAAACAAGCGTTTTACTTATACAAAGTTTTCAGGAAGGACAGCAAGCAACAAACTACTTAACATGCATTTTTTAGCACATTCATAGTAGTGGGACTCAAAAATTAATGAGTTGGAAAGGGTGTGTTGAAAAGGGTCTTGTTTTTTTTTTTTTTCAAGTAGCCTAGTGGCTGAATTCAGCTTATAAGATAAATAAGTGGGGTGCCCGGGGTTCGAACCCCGACCCCTGCATATAATAATACACTGTCCTACCAACCGAGCTATGCTCACGGGACTGAAAAGGGTCTTGTTAATCTTACTAATAATGATTTTCTTAAAAAATATCACTGAAGATGCAGTAAATTAAAAAAAAAATTGTTCGATTAAAAAAATTATCAAATTTTGTTGCTACTTCTAAGGATTAATGATACACTTAGATTAGTTTATTTTTTTCCTTTTCAAAAATTTTAACAGCAAACCTAACTATATTGAATATTGAAAATTGGAAAATTTTGCTTATATAAAATGTTTGTGTAGCCTTTCACTTCATTTGTACTTGTGAAACAATTGAACACTTTTTAATCATTCCCTCTGTCCCTTATTAAAGGAACCTTTAACAAAAATCATGCATTTAAAAAAAATTGTTTGAGAATAAATTTGTCTAACATATGTGTGACTATTAGCAAATTACTCTTTGCGTATATATTCTTCTATGTTTAAAATTAATGTTTCATGATAAACTGATAGTATTAATAATGGTTATATTTTGAAAAATAATAATAATAAATGTATCTAAAAATTTATAATAAGTCTTTTATTTAGGGACAAATAAATTTTTGTAACGATTCTTATAATAGCAACCGAGGGAGTAGTATATTAAGTGAAGTATTTTTCCGTTAATTAAGTTTTTCTGATAGATCGTAAGTTGAGTGGCTATATTATAGGTTTTTTTTTTCTTTTCTTTTTTACAAAATAAGTGAAAATATACTGGCATCAGAGGTTGTTAACCTATTGCAAAAAGTTTAAATGGTCTTCATAGCAATATTTAATCTTTCAGGTTTAAGAATGTTGTGTTTAAGAGGAATAGTCTTTTTTTTTGTACAAGAGAGGGCAAAGCCCAAAAAAAACAAAACTAAAAAGCTAATCGAACATTCCTAGGCATGCAAGCCCCGTATAAATCATCAAAAAGGATTCTTTGGACCTCACTAGGAGGAGACTCCATCACTAAAAAATTAAAGTGATCTGTAGAAATGCTTAAATTAGCAAGCCAATCAGCACTCTTATTTCCTTCATGCCAAGTATGGTTGAGTTGAACATTCCAACTCATCTTCAGCAGCTTCCAGATCCAGTGAACTAAAACAGGAATATTCCCATTGAACTTGAAATTATCAGAAAACATGTCAATCAAAATCTTTGAATCACTCTCCACTATAAGATGAGAGTAATGCTCCCTCCAAGCCATGCCCAAACCCAAATATAGCCCCCACATCTCAGCATGCAAGACATCACCAGCTCCAATCTTCTTAGTGTAGCCTTTGATCCATCTACCGTCTGAATCACGAAAAAGGCCGCCACATCCAGTAATAATCCCCATATCCTTGCAAGCACCATCACTATTAAGCTTGATCCAACCCTCTCGAGGCCGCTTCCAACCTATATAGATGATTTCCTTCAACTTTATGGACCAATATGAGTATGCTTCAAGTTACAATCTTCAATATCTTGGACAAATCTCCAAATTAAAGAAATTGGGTTGTTCAGCCTAGTAAAATCAGCTTCAAAAATAGTTTTATTCCTCCACTTCCACAAGTACCAACACGTCATCATGAAAGTTGTCTTCCAACTTAAAGTGTTCGTCCCAATGTCTTTCTTGTTGAGGAATAGTCTTTTTTAATTATACATTTTGTTTATGTTTTTAAATTGTATTATGGTTGAGTGTAACCAATTCCCATAGTATTCTTTTTCTATAACCAATTCCATAGTATAAAGCTTATGTTTATGATTTGATAATGACACGGTGAACTTGAAATTAAAAAGGGGTCCTTGCATGTATTATGAGTAGATCTCGAACCTCCTTTGTTTGGATTGTTAGTTTCTTTGGGGTTTATTGGTTGGTGAAGTACCCATCATAATTTTTCCCAGTTGGTGCAATAAGTACAATTTGTACTTGTTGTTAGTTTTTAATTTAAGGTAGTTGCAATAATAAAATTAGTTATAACAGTTTTTAGTTTGTTAGCTACTTTGTAGAAACTTAGTTAGTTTTGGTTGATTACTTGTATAACAAGTAACTGGCATATGTAGTAGTATATAAACATGTAACCTCGCAATTTTAATTAGAAAATTGCTAATGAGAATATATAGTTACAATCAAATAGAACTCTCTTTCTTCTATCTTAATTCTCTCTCAATATTGATTGCTTGCACATCCAACAATCTCCGTTGCGCTAACATTTCTCTCATTATTTATTGGTAATAAAAAATATTTTTACCATAAAATAAAAAAAAAAAAACCTGGTATGCTCGATGAAATCCACCCAGAATTTGAAGTTGATGATGGAGGCATGCTGGTTTGGGTAACATCCATTGAGATATCCAGCGGTCGACGTGCTGGTACAAATAATGAGGATATTGTTAAGGACTTGCGGCAAGTATGTCCACCGTTGTATCTAACTTCAAACATGTTTGGATGGCTATCAAGTTGTTGTACTCTCTTCTTGGCTCGACACGCATATAATTTCATGTGGTTGCACCTATAGTAACTCCTGAAACAAAAACAAAAAAAAAATTCAAATTACGATATAATTTGCTTCATTTGATTTTAGAGGTATGACTTACGCATTCACATATAAAAAAGTAAATACTTGCACATATATTTCCCTTACTGAAGAGTGATAGTCTTGTGACAAGACCATAACACACTTTCGGGAGATCCTCTTCCCGGTTACATTTTGCTTCTACCAATTTCTTCTTGGTTCGATGAGTATGACTTTGTCGGTTGACTCTGCTTGTCCATTTTCTAATGGATGTATAATCTAGATGAATTTATTTTAAATACCCATATCTTCGAAGAATTCTATCACCAAGGAGATGATGAATTGAGTCTTGTGTTTGGAGATGATATTTTTCAATAGGAAAAACATACATATTATCTTCTTTTAGTAAACCATGCGTAGTTGCTCTTCCATGATGGTAGCAACTGGCTCTACCTCAATCTAATTTTTGAAGTAGTAAAAATCCTATGATTAGAAACTTGAATTGACTCATTGCTCATGGGAAAAGCCCACTCTGTCTAGTAATAGAGTGGGCAAGTAGAAACTTGCTCGAAGTATTTTGTAAGCCAAAGATCTACCACCAACGTGACTACTACACATTACTTCTTTTACCTACTATGTTATTCTCTTTGCTTCCTCCTCTTTTATACATAGTAACATGGGGGGAAGAAAACAAACATTTATGCAATTTTCCCTAGACCATAATGTAATTTACCGCTATCTTGTTGATCTGCCTTGACTCGACCGAAGATTTAGGAAATAATTCTTCTTCTAATATTGAACGAGGCGTTTAATCCAATCTACGCTCTCATGAATCTAGTTAACCTACATTGCTTCGGTGCTTTGGTTTTAGAAGGGTTTCCTAAGTTATTGTTCCGTTGTTTCCAGGTCTCTTGGTATTGTAAAGCTTAGATAATAATAGACCTGCCTTGGAGTTTAGTTCCCTTAGAACGTAGATCAATTCAAATAACTCAAATCTATTCTTTATATCTCTGACTATCTTCAAGTATTTTACGAGTTATGGATATTTGGTTTGGCTTTTTACTAATTGAAAGTCACATTTTGCTATGATCGTGTTACATATTTTCATATGCAAACTTCATCCCTGATGTGAGTGCTTCAATTTTGACACTGTTGTTGATTTCTTTGAAATGAAAATGGATAGATTGTTCAAGTGAAACTTCGTCCAGACCTTCTGGTACTACTCAAGCTCCACCTCCCTTGACGTTCGAAGTTCCATCTACAGATAAAATCCACACATTGGGTTCAACAAGGGTTACTAGTGATGAAAACTCTAGAGGTTAGGTTTTTTAAGGATGTACTTAATCAGGTAACCAATTTTGACCACCACATTATGATTTTGGAAGTATGGTTAGTCGGTGCTTAGTCCTAGTAAAGACGACGAGTCAACGAGTTCTATCTTTTTGTATCTACTTTATGCATATTGGAAAACTTTACTCACAGAATTGCGTACTTTTTCGCCTCCATTTATCTCTTGATCTAGCACCGTGCAAAGGAAATAATCGGTTGTTCATAACTAAAAGTATAGGGGATTACCTTGCTTTGGCCTTGTTGGAACGTAGGGGTAGCCAAAAAGTTCTTAAGCTTCCAAGATAGAATGGTGAAGAAATTAAAGGCTTTGTCTTTGGCGCAAGATAGAAACTAAAATAAAGTTGTGGTTCTTCGCATTATATGATGGATCCTTTAATACTTGATGGGCTCCTCATTTTTATATCTCGGAATTTATTAGCATTTGCTTCTATTCATGAGCATCAAGCTTGGACTCCGAAGGAGCATTTTGAACTATCTAGACAAATGTTGCATTTTATATCGGAACCCAAGGTTTCTTGTAGGACTCTGTTTTGACTCCATTCTTCCTTGGTCTTCACCACCATGTCATCTATATAGACGTCTAGCTATTTTCACTATCAAGGACAACCACGTCCTGCCTCAAGCTAATTTCCTTAAGATCGTGCTTGCTACGTTGGTCGACTTGTTTCCCTCTCGAGCTGTGATGGTAGCAGCGTCTTGCTACCTCTTGATTTCCCCTTATGGTCCTTATTCTCCCAATGTTTAGTTGGAATTTTAGGGTTAATTAAGTATAAGGTAGAGAGGGCTGCCCTTAGCACATTGAGTTGCGGGCGACCGATGGTGAAGTACTCGAATAGTCATAGGCCTCCTTTCTCTTTTAATTTGTGTCACAAAAGAGCATGTAGAAAATGGCAGAAGTAATGACATAACAAAAAAAGAAGGAAAGTTGCAGGTAACAGAAGATGGGTTTGAATGTCCTATTCATAAAACCAAGAAAGAAACTAAGAGATGGTTGAATGAAGTTAGCAAACAAGGATTGTTTTTTTTTAATGTATGACTAATAAAACTCCAAGGGAGATGAGTGTTTAGTGTAAGACTAGAGGAGGTGTATGTGATATACTTCTACCTCTTCTACTTCAATAAATTTAATGTTTCCTAACAAAATTAATTACTTAATGGACCATACATACCTCGGGTATTTGAAGCCAGGTATCTCTTTCATGCCATATTCTGTCCAGGTAAACCCGTCTTCCGGTGGCATTTTGTATGTGTTCCCAAACTGGGGTTCGGGAGAGATCACTATTGTTATTATCTCTGTCTCCAATTTCTTTCTCCTGCCATTAATTAATATGAAGACACAATCGTTAGGTCAGCGTGCAAGAAATTGATTGTATATAGAAATATATGATACTTCCTTTATTCTTAAATATACTCAAAAATCAAAATGTATTTGTTACTGTTACAAGATCATCATTGCAACTTCAGTTAGCAGGGCATAACCAAAGGTAATGGAGGAACTGAAGGGGAGGAAAAAGCAAGAGAAGGGTTTTTATTCGACAAATTGATCCGATATAAAGAGATCATTAAAATATCTTGTAGAAAATTGATTTTCTCCCGTACAAAATTGCTCACTCCCACGTGAACTAACCAAAATATCCCCAACGTGAGTTAATTCATGTTCAGTATAACCAATATGAGTTAACTCACGTTGTCCTATAACCTAAGTGAGTTAAATTACCTTAGTAACAAACAATGCAATTTGGTAAATCCTTTTTTGTATTGTTTTTGGTCTGCACTTAGCAGTGTTAAAATTGAAAATGTGAACCAACACAAGACTTAATATTTATGTGTTGTTTGTGCATTGAGACCTTTTCCTAATTACTGAGAAGACAACTGCTTCGTGCTTCATCACGTGTTGTTAGTAAGCAAAAAAGATATAACTTTCTGTCCGATAATTTCTTTCTCCCTCCGTCCCAGAATAACTGTGTTATTTGTAAAAAAGTATTGTCTCAAGAATATTCGACCTATTTCACTTTTCAATACAACATTAATTACTTTTTTTTTCAATTATAATTTTAATTAATATTACTTTCATCACTTCCATTTCAATAAATTCTACTTTATAATTATGATAAAGAAGAATGCACAAATACTTGACAAAGGCATCCAAAACCATTTTTCTCTCTTTTTCATTTATACAGTTTTCTTAATCTTTGTGAAATGGTCAACTGACTAAGTTAAACTGTGACGGAGGGAGTATCCCTGTTGAAACTTAATCTAGTTACTATTGAAATATTTGAAGTTCATCGTGAGCTAAATCACGCAAGTTAAATTACGCTTGGAACATTTTTGTCAGTTCATGTGGTAGTGAGCAATTTTACATAGAAGAAGAGTAATTTTCTATCTTGTAGGTGAGGAGGATCTAACAAAACTAAAAAACAAATGTTACATATCATGGACCACCTAAGCTTTTTGTTTGAACGAATCATAGACCACCTAAACTGTTGACTAGATTTTAACTTTTCATTACTATTGAACTCTATATATGATCTTTATATATGTGTATTATCCATTATTTTTAGGATTAGTGTCCGTTTGAACAAAATATTATTTAAAAGTGAATGGCATTATAAGTTTTAAATGTAACATTAAATATTTTTCTTCTTCTAGTTGTACATATAATTAATACTTCATCCGCCATAAAATAAGTGATCTCATGTGAGTTGCATGTGTACACACAACTTCTAAAAAGTTAATATCTAATAATCACTTATTCACTCCAACCAGCAACTCTAAAAAACATAATTAATGGAACCCATAATAATTTTACTTTGACAAATTTTATCACAATAAGATCACGAGTTGAGGTAACTGTGAGTGTAACACTTTTAATTTAGTCACTCGCATATTGTATTAAGAGCCATGCTATATAAAGCGACAAAATAAATCACGAGATTCCACGAATGTAGTATTTCAGTTAACCTTGTTCCATTTTACTTCTAGTTTTTGTGGCATACACGCAGGTGGTGGTTTATGTTCATCTAAACTACACTGTTTGCTATGAATTCATGAAAAACATTTCGCTATACGTAGCATTTCGCTTGTATTAAACAAGAGATCTAACGGTTAAATACAATTCGCGATACACTCGCGATAATTTTATTACATTTTAACAACAAATAATTTGTTAAATCTTAATTATCTTATTTTAACAATAAAATATGTAATGGGACCCACATTTGTGCAAGAGAGATAACATGCTTGTAAAACTCTTTCGACTTAATAACAATCTCTTTTATTTCTTGTCCCACGAGAGTAAGTAATATGCAACACATGGTATTATGCAAAACATCTCACATTAAATATGCTCTATCCTTCAAAAAAAAAAAAAAATGCTCTAATAAGGATATTCTACTTTGCATTTTGAACTTGAAACCAAAACAAATTATTTTGTATTTTGAACTGTTTTTGAATTATAAAGTTTTGATACCTTTCTTCTGGTTGCGAGGGTGGTATTTCTATTTCTTTCATATCTTCTTGATACACTTTTGATACTTCCCCACCATTATATTTTGAGCGGAAAAAATCTAGCACTAGAGTTGAGGGGATAGCTTCCGTGGTTTTTTTACATTGTGTATGGTAATGTCGAACTTTTGCAGCGTATTTTTGGAGCCAATCATCTCCCAAAAGGGTTCCTAGTTCATTATCTTTGGTCATCTCAACTATATATGTGTGGTTATTTATCAAGAAAATATAGCCTAAAGAAGAGTCCTCGTAGCATATAGACTTTGCTTCCAAATTGCTCTCCAATGTATCCATAATCCTACGAATCTTTGAAGCAAGTGAGGAATCATAAAAGACTTGCTCTAATGTTTGTTGGGATCCGCAAACTACACGGAGGTAGTTCATCACGTGTTGGGTAATCGGGTGAAGACCCCCACCAAAATTTGTCACCTCCGTCAGATCTCGACCAATCAAATACTCCAACTCCTTAAATATGTCTCTAATCGTTTTCCCCACTCTCTTCCATATCGCAGTTGCTTCATTCCTTAGAGACAGACTGTACTGATCACAAAATAAGGATGCAAATTCTGGAATCAGGTCACGCAATGTTTCAAAAACCTCAAGGATTTTAAACAAACGCTCTGGTGAGTGACTTCCACTAGACACATAATCAACAAAGTTTAGAAGTTGAATGGTAGATTCCCTGCAGATCTCCATGAAGGAGAAGTCAGCCGCGGATGAGAATCCACAGAAGATGCGGTCACAAAGTCTTCGCTCTCCAGGGAAAAGTATCTTGAGAGCGACATTGAAAGTTCTAATCCATCTTTCAATCTTGTCTTCGAGATCCTTCCATGACATATTGTGAACATCCTCAATACTGAGCTTCTGTAAGCCGAATAATCTATGCATTAGGCACTTGTCCAAGCATTCCCTCCGGCAATTGTTGTACACATCAGAAAAATCCTTCTCAAACCCAGCCATCATCATGACCTTTGCTATTTCCTCAACGTCATTAATGGTTTTTGGCTTCAACGCATCCATCATTAGGTTTGGATCGGACACCACCAATTGAGAGTGTTCTTCAACGTATTTTTTGACATGCTCTGAAATAATTTGAATGAGAGTTGAATTTTCGTGCTCAAGCGCTTTCACATAAGTCCCGAGTTGGTCCATCATACTACCAATATTAGTACTGATAACCAATTGTGTTGAATCGATGCTACTGGTAGCACTAGAAATATTATTATCAACACTGGGCGTTTGCAGAGAAATATTATTACTAACACTGAGTGATTGCAGAGAATCCACATAAAGAATCACCGAATTCCCATCTTGGAGTTCAGAGCTGTATTGACTATTTTCTCCGGTATCTAGCGAAGAAAATGAAGAACGAAGAATGATAACTGCAACTTAACCTTCATGAGTTGCACAATTAGACATCCCAGGAAAAAATAAAGAAGATCAATTTCAAATCCGCACTGAGTTTGCCTCGACAAACTAAGTGACATAATAGCAAAGGCAGCACATGAAATTAGACTATATGCATCTGGTTTCCCATTCATGACTTTATCAAAAAAAAAGGAATAGACTGAACTGAGTGTCAATACCAGAAATGCCGAATGAGCTTTGAATCGGAGACTTCTAGAATGTTGTAATTTCTTTGCAAATAAAATCACCAAGCAAATGGTGAAACTGAAAGCACTGTAGAGAAATATTTTCAACAAATTCCTTTCACCAAAGAGGTAGTTGAAGGAAGAGCTTAAAGCATAACAAAGCAGTCCAACAACAGATGAAGCAAAGCCAACAAATCTCCACACCTTTGGCAACATCATCCATCTCCAAATTTGGATTAGAATATGCAGCATGCTGTGTCAAGTGTGTAAGGATTAATTTCAAAGATGGAGTGAGAGTGAGACCAACCATTTTTGACTTCGGGTGTGAGAAGTTATTATCACTCTTTCAGCTGAAATTTCGAGGAAGGGACTAGAGCTGTTTTCATATCACCACCACCTTTCAATCAATTCTCTCCACATGTTCATTATGGTCTATATTTCATAATTTTGTAAACCGTACAAACTTTCATGTATTTTTAATAAATTCTATTTTATATAGTTAATAATGAAATGGAATACTGTTTTTAATTTTTTTAATCCATACTTGAGACAAAAAAAAAAAAGTATATACTTATATATTAAGGGAATACTTAGTTATGGTATAGCTTTTCTTCTAATTTTATCCTCTGAATTTGGACGAGCATGTCTACGGTCATGTTCTCTCTTTAAAAAATATGTTTTGATTGAAAATTTGTTACACAGACACCTAATGCAATAATTTAGAGTACCTACTTTTGAAGATATTTATTTCAAAGCAAAGCACAAACGACAAAAACAAAAGATTCAATATTTGCAAATATTAAAAGCAAAGAATATTTCTAAAAAGACTAAGGCCCGTTTGGATTGATTTATTTTGAGCTTATGTGGGCTTATCTACTTCCATAAGCCTTTTTAAAGTTGTTTGGGTAAATAAGTAAAAATAGCTTATCATAGTTTCATAAGCTGCTTATGCCATATTTTAATAAGCCTAAATTTTCAGCTTACCCTCTGACTTAACAAGGAGCTTATGAATTTATGTAACATCCTTCGATTCTCTCTGGATCCACTTTTTCAAAACATATATTTTAATTATAATGTTAGTTATCTTTGGCGGTGCATGAGAAACAA
>Ga0228711_1005693_pt1 | contig 18904 bp, 11 predicted proteins | sample MedpolnodulmetaG_2_FD_177996 | JGI IMG/M metagenome (GOLD analysis project Ga0228711, IMG submission 177996) | Root nodule microbial communities from Medicago polymorpha collected in Santa Monica, California, United States - brown nodules | ecosystem: Host-associated > Plants > Roots > Nodule...
ATCAAGCTTTCTCCCAGTAGTTTCATAAGCATCAATTTCTGGCTTCCTTTTTATTGTTTCAAACATCTTAAAGGCTGCAGCTTGTCCTGCAGCAAAAGCACTTAGGCTTGGAGATGTTTGCCCAAGAGACCTGGGGTTGGAAACAGAAATATATAGTTAGGGGAAAAAGAAAATATGTTCATATCTTACGAGTTCTCGATAGGGGGAAGAAATTTTAGAAAGTCGAGTATCATATTAAGGAACAGAAAGCGACACAAATCCGAAGTCTTACATTGAACCCGTCAATATTGCATATAGTACAGTCATAACATCCCCTCCTGTATATCCTTTCTCTATTATCAATTTCCCACCAAACCATACAGCCAAACCGTAACTGGAGATAAAAACAAAAAAGATTGTAGCAAACCCCACACCAGATGCTAGTGCCTCTTGCACTGCAGTATTGTAAACCTTGATTAAGGAATGATTATATTTTGTTATAGCTTCTTTCTCCCCAATGAATGATGCAACCTGTATTTGAAAAATCAAATTTATTTATTTAAATAGTAACAAATTAAAATAAAAATGCCAATCTTATTTTTCGCCAGTATGCATACAGTTCGGATGGAACCAATTGTCTGCTCTACTACAGTTGCTGATTCAGAATAAGCTGCTTGTCTAGTTGATGATGCTTTTGCAATAACCATACTCGTCATAGCAGCAGACAATACAAGAAGTGGTATACTAGATAGCATGACAACAGTTAGAAGCCATCCTTTAGTGAATGCTACGACAAAACCTCCTATGAAAGTTGCCACAAACTGTATAAACTGTCCCACCTGAAATGAAAGAAGGGGGGACAATACAGAACTTAAAACTCTTTTTTAGGTAGTCGAGAAAGACAAAAAGGCAGTGATTTCAGATTGTATGATGGAATGGTTCATTGATACCTTCTCCCTCATGGCATCTTTGATAAGAACAGTATCACCTGCCATCCTTCCAACAACTTCTCCAGTGTTAGTTTCTTTATCAAAAAAGCTCACATCTTGCCTCAAAATTGTTTTAAGGTATACGCCTCTAATTCTTGCACTCTGTCTCTCCCCAGTGATCATCCAGCAAGTCACCTCTAGTACATAGCATCCATGGTTTATTTGGGGTCATAATGCACTAGAGTAATAAGATAGATTGTACAAATTAACAGTTAAATTAACGTACTTACGCAAAAATGACGCAACAAAGCTACCCGCCGCCAAGTATACAAATTTCAGCAACACCTGACCACAATAAGTCGTCGTTAGTAAATTTTTAAATGTTTGGTTTAAAGCTGTTACAACCTAGTCGTTTGGTTGTGAGGATATTTTATGTGGAATTTCGGGTTCGAACCCAGGTCACCACATTCCCCCTTCCCGTGTGTGTGTTTACTTGAGTATGTGTTGGCCACTAGGTCAATAGCAAAAGAAAGAAAAAAAAACATGTAGGGTATACCGGATGAAACAAGCTTCACCAAATTCATGAGATTAGTTAGAAAATTACCTTGGAGACTTCATCAACAACTTTTGACGTTGTGGATTCCCCGAATGCATTGATCATAGTTCCAGATATTATAACCATCAAGGGTAAAGAGATTCCATTCCCAATAGCACCTACAGTCCCCATAAGCATCAATAAACGATCCAAAGAATCAGCAAATGAGAAAAGCTTGTAGGATACTGTGTTGGTGGTTTCATCTTTGTCCTTGCTCTTCTCTGAATCTTGCTTGCTGTCTTCATCTTCAACTGGTTGAAGACTCGCAATATCTCCTTCCAAACCCGTCGCCATTTTCTTGAAGGAAGACTTGTTTTGCTTAAAACCACCTCTGCTAGTGACTGTAAATTCAAAACAGCTGCAGAAAAATAATTCCAATTTCAAGTAAGAGAACAAGATAGTGTTCTTCAAAGTTTAATATTATTTTTACATGGTTTGTCTTGTTGTTTATGCCTTTAGTTTGTAAAGAAGATTACAGCTTCTCCTCGTTTTAAAAAAGTGGTAGTGTAATAGGTTGATGTATGCAAAATTTCTAGTTCATAATAATATGTATTCAAATCATGTTGTACTGGTAAAGTTATTTTAAATAGATTAATTGAAAATGACATCTACACATTTCTTGAACTGCAAGTTTACTATAGTATCATCCAGATTGTCTTTTGTTTTTTCTATTTAGATGTCTATTCCAAATTAATAAATTTATGTTGTGTTTGAAAGTTCGAATATTGAATATAATATATTTAATGATTTGTGTTGTTGATCAATGTGAAGGGGCAGGCCAATAGTGTGTCTGAAGCAATTTACGGGTGGGAACAATTTTTGCCTAGTAAATGTACCAATATATAATGGGGTGGGCAAAAAAACCAAAAACTGATCTGAACTGCTGAACTGAACCAAAAAAAAACTGAACCATTACTAACAGTTCTGAAACTGAACTGAAACAGTTTAGTTCAAAACAATTCAGTTCGATTCGAAACAGTTCGGAACAGTTCAGTTCAATTCGGTAACTAAAATTCAATTTCATTTGTTTTTTTCATATTTTTTTCAAAGGTATTAATAATAACAGTTTCAGTTCAGTTCGGTTTGTAACAATTCTGTTCAGTTCGAAATGCAAACAGTTCAGTTCAGTTATTTTAAATTTAGCAAACAGTTCAGTTCAATTCGGTTCAGTTTTCATCCCGAACTGAACCACGCCCACCCCTAATTATATATAGGGTTCCGCTAACGAGTGCTCCAAGGTAAAAGAAATTAATCAGAATAATTTTTTTTATTAAAATGAGAAGTTGTAAGTAGTTTTGGACAGAAAATAATCCAATTTTAATGAGTGTTGTAGATAAGAGAAAAGATTAATAACGGTTTGCTAAAATTGATTTATAAAATATATTTTAAAAACTAAAAACTAAAACTCATTCAAACAGGCTCTGAATGTGGCATGAAGTCAAATAATACACTGTCTTGAGGTATGTATTGAAGCAACAACTTATAATTATAACTTATAAGAAGATGGAGTCATATTTTGATGATTGTTGGTTCTCTTAGGATCTTGTCTCCATTCAGATGCATCCCCACCCTTTTTGCCAAAAATCATTTCATCAAGATCATCCATCATGTCATCATGGCTCAATCCCTGAACACCAGTTCTTGAACAAGCTGGCTTTCTAATCAATGCCTCTTCTCTAAAATGAGGCGACTCATCTGGTTCAATCGTAACAGGTATTATCATATTCTGTTCTGGTTCAAGTGGAGAAGCTTTAGGCTTCTTCTTCAACTCTTCATATTTGGAGAGAACCTTATGAATCTCATCATTTACATTCAAGGCCTCACAAAGCAATGCTTCATTTTCGCCAACAGTCTCAATGATTCTATGGACGGTAGATTGGGACTGATGGCATTGTTGTACTAATGTAATGGTCAAATCTTGCTGCATATTGAAGAAAATAAGTTGGTCAGGAAAAGGATACATTGTGTGAACATAAAGCAAGAATTGATATGCAGTAGTACTAGTTGTTATTAACACGGCTAGAACAACTTAAATTCTATGTATATATAGAAGGTTTTAGTCCAAAGTACATTAATGTTAAACTGAATATGAGAGCATATATTGAAAGGAACATAAAAATGCCAGTACTAGTTAGTAGTGCAGCACAAGAAAAGCAAAATAAAATACCTTAAGAACATCTTGCTGAGGTGAAGAAGATAACACCGAAGAGAGAAGCTCAGTGCTGTTTCTTGCAACATCAAAAGCTTCCTTTGTTTGTTCAGGCTTGAGACTCGGCACAGAATTTTCACGCTGAATAAGATGTGCAAGACTGCGATCAGGCTGAGTATCGTGCTGAATAAGATGTGCAAGACTGTCATCAACCTCTGGTGCAGAGGGAGAGTGAGAAGGAGTTAAAATAGGAGCCGAGCTTTCATTGTTACGGCCAGGGAACCGAATGCCCCTTGATTTCAAACTCTGCAACAGAAAATGTTTATAAAACCATTCATACTCTGGAGTTGGTTCATGAAAATCAAAGTTTCTATGACCAAGTAATATGGAAAACGATTAATGTTGCTTCCCCTGTCTTTATCCACATCTTATAGCTTAAGTTCAGACATTAGTTCATAACAAAAAGTAAAAGAATTTCAGAAACAAAAATATCACACTACTACAACTGTTATCAAATTCATGAATTCCATTCAGATGAACAGTTTATTAACCAGAAATTTATGTAAATATTTCAACGTATTAAGATTGATTATAACTTTTGTAGCGTTTGTAAAATGATCATTAGAGTGATCACTTTGATAATGTAAAATTTCCCTTCTCCAATTTTCAAAATAAAACTTTGGGGGCATTTGAGGAAAGAGCATAATTAAGTGTCTCAATAAATACTAATTATACATGAACTTATATACTAGAGGCTCTTGGAGTTCGCTTAGTTGAAAGTCACCGGGTTTCATTTACTCGATCATTCTTTGGGGATCAAATCCATTGTTTTGGTGTGCAAATCTTAGCTTTATTGCATCTTGGAATGCTTTGATTCTCACATTATGTAGTGTATATAGAATTGGCTTCAAATCTTCTTATTGGTGTGGTTGTTTGGTCATTACCAGTGGCATAGCAGCGTGTGTGGCGCAGGTTTAGAAACTCATTAATGCTGGTTGCAGTAAGGTATTTTTGCTCAAGATGAAAGGATATCCTATTGGAAAATTAATCCTAGTCAGTGGTTTAAAGGTTGGATGGTGTAATTCTTTAGCTTGGTTTGGTTGTGAAATGTTGTCACAGTAAAGGAACCTCAATGTGCTTTCTTAATTCTAGTATGTATTGAGGTCTCTGTGTATGTTGCAAACTCTACTTTATAGCTCAGTTTTGCATTTGTTGTGCTTAATTTTGAGTCTATCGATACATTTTGCCTAAAAAAATATAGAAACTAGACCGTAATATTTAATCTCTAAGGCGAATAATTGAATATCACACAGCCGTCACTCTTTTAGTCAAAGATATATGCATAATTGGCCAAACTTTATGAATCTATGATCAATAACTTGTGTCTTTGTGTGAGATTCATTATATGATTTATTTAGATTTGAATTTGTCGTCATAATATGTAAAATTAGGGATTATCATAACTGATACATTCATCTATTTGATTTTCTTGATCTACAATTGAGAACTAGGGGTTATCATAATTTGTATATCTTATTTTTATTATAAAAAGCATGAAAACTATGAACATACCTTATAAGTTTCTTCATAAACAGGAAGATATCTAAGCTCAGTATTTGACTCTCCCCAACCCTGAATCATCATCAAAGCCTTCTCCTTACTAGCAACAAAACTCTGATCAGGATCATCAACAATCTTAACCATTTCATCAAGAACTCTCTCAGTAGCAACCTCAAAGAAACCCTTGTCACAATTCTCCACCAAAGCCTCAAGCAAAACCAAAGCCAAATACTGACCTCTAACACTTTTCATCATGATCTTTTTCTTGATGGCACGTACCACATCACAAGTATAAAGTTTTTCAGCATTAACCATGTCACATATATTAAGAATCATATCCCAGTTAGGCTCATCAAGAGACTCAGAAGTAGCATCGTAAACGAGTCTATCGGCTTGGTTTGGTTCTTGGAAAAACTCCTTCATCTTGAAACTCATTGTACCTATTCCAGCACTCATTTTTCGACCCATCTCTGCTCCATTGATTTTGAGACGCTCTCCTATGGCGTTCACTTTTTCCTTCAAACTGTCACTCATGTTTTGAGTTTCTCTTTCACTGCTTGAAATGAATCGCCTTGCAGGCCAGAGAGAGAAGAGAAGAGAAACTGTTGAGAATAATGCGACTAAATATGTTTAGGAGTGTTTTTTTCTTTTTTTTACCCAAAGTTTGTTTTTATATTTAGGTATATATCTTTAAAAAAAAAATTTATATATTTTTTTTGGAAAATGTTAACTTGTGCCCTTGAGACATAGAAACTAAATCTAGAAACATTTTCTTGGTATTAAAATTTTAAAATTTTATCTTCTCAATACAAAAGTTATATTTTAATTTTGTGCCCTTAGGGCACAAGTTACTAAGTTAGCATGACTTTTTTTTTTGTTCTAGAACTTGTTTTTATATTTATATTTAAAATTTGTTTTCTATTATTGGATATATAAATCTCACTATTAAATGAAATAAAAAATGATGGGATTTAATGATCTAATAGTTGAAAATAAGATCGTACATTTTGCAATATTAATTTTAGTTGTGTACATTGGAAAAAGATTATACTAAAAGTTTAGCATGAGATTTCTCCAATGTAAAATACATCTCATATAATTTCCACAAATTCAAACAAAAAGAAACATAGGTTTATTTAGATGAAGAGTGTTTTTGAGAAAGAAAAATTTCCACTTACCACTTGTTGGTGTTGGACGCGCAAAGAGAGAAGACAGTAAAAAAGTGTTGATGGTTCATTGAAGTCTCAGTCTCTCCCCTTGTCTTTTTCCATCTATCTTTGCCTTGTGTGTGATACTTGATACTCTTCTATATGTTCCTTTTCAATTTCAATTCCTAATACGTTACGGCGCATGTGAATGAAAGCTATATTAAAACAAACTTCTTGTCAAATACTATTATGTCTTAATAGCAAAGCAATTATTTATTTTTTAGGAAGAAGACAAAATTATTAACCACTACCAAAAAAAAACCTAGGCTCCTAAAAAGGGTGCAAAGCAGCTTGTGAGGTGCAAATAGATGGAACAATAAGTGCAACATAGTTTCAATTTGCTCAAGGAAGTGTGGTCGTGGAAAAGACCAGCACGTATGTGAACTATTTGAAAAATAGTGCATGTCAAAGTGTTAACTAGTGAGACAACATCAATGGATAAAACGTCTATAAGATTACGATTTTGATTTGAATATCCTAGGAATGTCAATATTGTAATAAATCCTTTGAGCACAAAGGCTGCAATGTGGTAATATTTAAGCAGACGAAAATGATGAAAGAATTTCTAGATTGGAGTTAACAACTTTAAGTATAAGACTTGAAATGCTGCAAATCACAAGTTACTCAATGGAACAAGTCAAGAAGGATACTAAAGAGAACTCATTGCTTAAGGTAAAGATAATGAATTCCAATGACGACATAGATTGAATTTTGAGATTCGAAGATAAAGTATTCTAATGTTTTAGATTTAAAGATGATTTTTAAAGAATTATGTCGAAATAGTTTGAGTATTCATCTCAAATCTTTTAATATGTATCAGGTTTTTGAAGAAAATATTTTAGTGATTTGGAATGAAGAAGGGGGTAGTAAAGTTTTTTTTAAAAAAATTAGACCAATTAAATTAAATAGAATTGTCGATTTGACCCTTAAAAAAAATTGTCAATTTGAGTTTTGAATTAGAGAGAAATTGATGATGAGATGAATTTAGAAATCAATCAAATAGATGTTAAAGTCTGTAGAAATGATATTTGAACAATTAATTTTGACAATTTTGAGACAATTATTTCTCATACTCTCATTGTACTTTTATTATCTCTCTCATTGTCCAATCAAAAGAGATTAAAAAATATTGTCACAAAAGTTGTTTAAAATTGGTTGTAGAAATACCATTCTTGGTAAGTATATCAAAGTCTTAAAATAATGCTTTCATCCCCCATTTTCTAAAAGAGATCGTATCTCTCCTCTAGCTTCTTGTCCGAAGAATTTCCATAGTTCATGTTTATCGCGAGAAATATAGGGAAAAATATTCTTTGAAAGAGTATATTTTTAAGAATGATAAATTAATCCTTATGGTTAATTTTTAATTTTAATCCTTAAAAAAGTTAATATATTTTTAATCCTTCAATAAATCAGTATATTTTTTATTTTAAAAATAGTAAAATAACATTGATTAATTTTAAAGAATTCATGTAAACACCCTTCCAATTCAATTTTGTAGTACCACAAAGAAAACAGATTTTGTATTACAGAAAAAAATAAACTTTCATCCTATAAAAAACAATAATAAACTCCCAAAACCATCTCGTATCAATTTTGAAGTATTTTTTGCTTCCTAGTGACGTGTTAATAATAATAATAATATTCATCCATTGTTCATTGCACAGATTTTGTGGTGATTTCAATTCAACCAGCCTTGCATATCTTAGGTTTGTGCTTCAACAATGGCTGATGAGTCGCAAAAAGCTGTTTCAAATGATTCTCTGAACTCAAAAGAAGTCGAGAAGCCTCAAATTCAGCCCATAAGTTTGCCCACTGTTGAGGAAATTCGCGGCCAAGACATTTGGAACAATTGCGCTGTGCGCAGTGTCGTTAGTGGAGTCATGGGTATGCTAATTTATTCAACCCTCACTTTCTTTATTCCGGATTTCCAAATATCTGTTAGCATCTTATTTAACCACTTAATTAATTGTATTTAAAAAGTTTAAACTAGCCTGCTCCAAATATTTGTATAATTTTGGTAGTTCTTTTTAAAAATTTCAAATGATTTAGAAATAATCTGAAACTAGCTTTACACAATATAAATTGAACAAATTGTGCGCTTTGCGATGTTTACGATGAAACTTCTAGTCATTTGTTTTTACATTGCCCTTTTTCGTCCTCGGTTTGGAGTAAAATTTTGGGTTGGATATATTACTCCAAATTTGTCTGTGCATTTAGATTATTGGAGCGGAGAAGTCGCAGATACAAAATTACGAAACGGGTTTGGCTAATTTGACATGCGACAATTTGGGTAATTAGGAAATGGATAAATGATAGGATTTTCAAAAGCATTTCAAATGCGATTGATGAAATTGTGGAGGAGATTAAGGTCCTGTCATGGAGATGGAGTTTGACTAGATTAAAGTGTCCGCCTTGCTTGTATTATGAATGGTTTTGGGACCCTGGCGATTGTGTGAGTAGGTAGTTTTTGTCAATGGGGTTTTCGGGTTTGCTGCCATGGTTGTTTATGGGTCTAGGCGTGTTGCGGGGTGGCCTGGACAGCAGCTCCCTCTAGTTTATATGGGTCTGCTGTTCTGGTTTTTGGTCTGGTTGGGCGATGTTCGGTGCAGTCCTTGTGTGTCCGGTCTGTGGCTGGTTTTTAGGTTGGGTCTTCCATCTAAATATGGTGTTCGTTTTGGTATACTGTTTTTTGTATCTTTTCTAGATTTTGCGTGTCTTGCGCAGGCGGATTATGAATAAATTGGCTGTTTCAAAAAAAAATGAATTGAACAATCAAGTGTCTATGAATGAGACTTTAGGAAATGAGTAATGGTATTTGTATAACCATTTGATGACAACTTTTGTGACAACTTTCTTTTTCTCTCTTCTTATTGGTCAAAAACAATAGATAGAGAAAAAGGAAGAAAGAGGATAAGAACATCATGTGAGTATGAGAGAGAGTTGTCAAAAGTTGTCACAAAATGTTTGTACAAATATCATTTCACTTGGTGGTGGTTGTAGTTGTAACCTCAGTTGGAACAACACTATACAATGATACTAGCAAAAATCCTTGCTCCCCAAAATTTATATAAGTATCTCATGAACACATTTTACAAAATAAATCGAATGGATCTAAAAATTTCTTATTGTACAAATGTCAACATAGCCGAATTACTGGGAAATATAAAATGTCATTGGAGAATAATTTCAGCTTTAGAGACATTGCAAGCTGTTGAGGTGTTTATTGTAAAATAATTGTTTGTTCGGATTCATGTGATGAATTTCAGGAGGTGGTCTTGGCATCGCCATGGGATTGTTTCTTGGAGCACTGGACAACCCTATGATGCAAGAGCAAATGACTGGCAAACAGCAGTTTATATTTCAAGCAAAGCAGATGGGGCGAAGGAGTTGGAGTTCAGCCAAAGCATTTGCTGTTATGGGTTTCGTATTCTCAGCTGCTGAGTGTGTTGTTGAGAAGGTTTAATGGATTTGGGAATGAAAATATATATTTTACATCAAGCATGTGAGTTTATTTCTTCTGATCCTTTTTTCTTTTCTTTTCAGGCACGAGCAAAACATGACATCACAAATACGTTTGTTGCTGGATGTACTACTGGAGCTGCTATATCAGCAAAAGGTAACCCTCTTTTTCATTTGTTTTCTGTCATTTATTATGTTTTTGTCTCTAATAAACCTGTATTTAAGTAATGATGGCCAGACACACCTCCCATGAGGTGTAGGAGCATAATTTTCCTTGTAAAAAATCAGTGCTGAATGACCAGAAGTGACTAGCCTAAGGTTTGCTTTTTCTTGGGTAGTTAGGAGTTTGGTAATTGATTGCCATTGAAACTAAATTTTAGCTAAATGATAGAGTATACATCTGGTTGTTGTGATAGAGTATACATCTGGTTGTTGTGAGCTTATACTCTAGTGCTGTAATTCTGTTTGGCAAAATGATAAACTTAAAGAAAGATGAGTATGTGCTCTGCTCTGTCTTTCACTCTAGTCTAATCCAGATTTTTCTTATAAATGAGAATGAGAGTCAAGATTGTTAATCATCGGATCGTAACATGGATCATAAGTTCGCACAAAATTCATAAAACTCATATATGCATGTGTGTACATGCACGCATTTAAATCCGTATTCATGCATATGCAAAAGGTAACTCCAATTTTTCAGATACAAAATGCCAAGTTTTTAACAAGGTTTGAAGTAGTCAAATTCTATATATCAAATCTAGTAAATCTTTCGAGTTAAAATGACTGATCCCACCAAAATATTTGCCAATCCTCCCAATCTTACAATTAAGATTGTTGATCCCACACAATCCTACCAGATTGCGGTTCTGTCTGTTATTGGGATAATCCAAGTCGTCAAGGATCTTACTTATGAGTAAGATCGCGAGTTTGACTACCTTGCCAAATAATTATAACGTATAATTATAACCCCAGTTTTTCTCAAAATTAAAGTGTTTGTCATGGTGTGGGGGTTTCTTCATATGGTTTTTGGGATGGTTAGAAATTTAGACCGAATAATATTTATAGGAGTATCTTAGGCGGGTGCAAAGCTTGATTTTGTCTCTTTTAGGAGACATCTTTGTTGGGCATAAAATGCATGGCAACAAAGGATGAATTTCGACATCATTCTCTTTGTAGTGCGTACTCTAGGAGATAGTAAGTAATGGTGATGGAGTGCATGCACACAAGCATTGGTAATCATGAGCTGGGCTCGCTTGTATGCCTCTGGAAGAGAGAATGCTACTCATGACTTTTAAAGAGTCAAGGTTGAACTGCATTCACAACAGGGGCTCCTTACTAAAGTGTTACTGAAAACCTTAATGTAGTATCCTAGTATTGAGAGGCAATAAATCCACTGAAATGTTAGTGCCTTAGTTTTGGTGAATGGACTATTTCTCTAATTCTCTATTGAGTGTGGTACAAAGGGAGTCTGGTGTGAGTGGAGAGCACAAAGTGATGTTCATCCAGTGCACTTCTAGAAGGTTGCTGTCTTTGTGGTGGCTTAGCAACATCTTGATATACTTCACCCAAAACAGAAGTTATTGTTAGAATTATTTTGTTTATCCCTTTTTAAAGTTGTTTTCTATTTAAATATAACTTAGTGATGTTGATGTAACCCAAAAATCAGAATACACAATGGTAACCGCAAGTTCTCAAATCATGGGGTTCTGACAGTGGCCCAATATGGATGTAGTGCTCAATATAAGATCTGTAATTCTAATTTTAGGTTTCTTGTTCTTTTTTATTCATCTCCTCCCTTATTGCAGAAGAAATTTGTGCATTGTAGGCTGTTTAGATGAAATGCAAATTGATGTAAAAGAAGAGAAAAGAAACAATAATCAGGCCAGATAATGAACTGGAAAAGGAAGAATTGACACCCTCATTGTTGCTTGTTTTATAAATCTGTTCTCTACCTGTGTTTTGCAATGACATTTGTTAATGTTTCCAATGTTTGTGTGGTTGTAGGTGGTCCACAAGCTGCATGTATGGGCTGTGCTGGCTTTGCCGCATTCTCTGTCGTCATAGAGAAGTTTCTGGAGAGGCATCAATAAGTGAACTGACTAGGATCAATTTTGTATTCTTCAATCATAGTTTGAGTTCTTGATCAAAATATTTTTCCCATACGATAGAGGGACGTGATAGGGAGTAAGGCAAACTGCAATATTATTTCACATAAGTAATTTATTTGTATATGATGTCATTGGCTGATGCATCTTCCGAACTTAGGAAAGCTCTATGTGATGACATGGTTTAATATTGGAAATGCCAAGTATTACAAAAACCATAGGAGCAATAATTGTGATTAACTCTTTCAAGTGTTTAGTGTAACAGTTAATTTAAATAGATTTTTCTTTGTAATTCATTCTTATTTTTGGATGATTTATGGAGTATTCCTATGCTTCTTAAACACCACCCTTGTTTTCCTTTTCAAAGAGATAGGATATGCTGACTAATATATACTCTCAGTTCCCTCATTTAATTGTGCTTCCGTAATCCGTTTTAACTAGAGCATGGAACTTTTTTCGCTTAATATTTACTTTGGATTTGGATTCAAATATTAAGGATTTTTTAAGCTAGTCAACCTCTTTCGAGTCCAAAGTAAATATTAAGGTTGATTTGCTTGAAAAAATCTTTTTCTGAGATAGATGAGGATACTCTTAGCAGTTTCATTAGTCCTGTTACATGAGAAAATAAGAATTGTTTTCAGAATTTGTGATTAAACTATGACTCCACTGATATAGTTAGTTTGCAAATACTGGTCAATAATGAGAGTGTGCCACTGATAGAAAAATTTCGTTATTACCTATACATAAGCTTGCAAGTGAATTAAACTATGACTCAGCACTAATATAGTTAGTTTGCAAAAAAATTGTCAAACTTTTTTTCCTAGCTCCATCACTGCTAACATGGTTATTCATTCCAACCTTCATTCACATCTCTTCTCATGTAACATTTAATTAATTATTCTCCTAGTGGGATGTTTGTTCTATCACCACGATTCACAGACGAAATGTGTACAACCGATGATAAAAATCAAAATACTAACGGATTTAATTATATCATGAAAATCTTACCATTTGAACATGACATATCCAAAATGGGCATTTTATGCAAGAACGAAATGGCCACCTAGCAGTTGTTCAAAAACTTCAACAATGCTTTTGCAATCATGAATCAGATAAACATGTACAAACGTTCCTAAATATAAAGGGACACTTAGATATAAAGCTTGATCAAATGTTTATTCAATAAACACTTATCATTTATGATTTTACATATAAGCTATTTCTAAACATGTCTATATTATAAGATCCTCAAAACAAAAATTCATGTGGAATTGTAAATGCACTTTTTACAATCTAAATGCAATTCTATTTGTTTCACATTTATGGAAATTATATGACTGGTCAAACATAATGAACCACATAGAGGAGTGAGGACATTACTTTGTTAACAAGCGGGTGGTCCAGGATGAATGATGCACATAAGGGCATTACATAATGATTTTCAGACAGGTATACCATCACAAAGAATAGAAAGAGAAAATAAGGGATACATAATTACTTATAAGAAAACTTCTTCTTTATAAACAATCAAATATATGCAATTTTAATTCCAAGAGTACATGCTGACAGGTTCTAAGAATTTGATATCAAAGCCGCATCCTAATGACGACATGCAAATCTAAGTAAATAATGCGTTGTTTGGATAAACAACTTATTTGTAGTTTATAGCATATACACTTATCATAATAAACACTTGTGTATAAACTTACACAAGGTTTTTCTATAACAAAGGATAAAATAAAGTTAATTTATTTTTCAATGACTATTATGCCTTTTCAAAAAAAAATGACTATTATCCTTTCTTCAATCTAAAAAAATAAAATTATGGTGGCATGTTATTATAATCGGAATTACCTAGCTAGAGCAAGGCATCAAAATATTAGAGCCGAGGAAAGGGAAGTGGACCAACCCTAAAAAAAACCCAATTTTCATATTAAACAGAAATAAAGAAAAAGAAAAGAAACCTTAAAAAAAGAAAAACTCAATTTTGAATTAATGTAACTTTTTCTCCATGGTCAAAACATATCGTCGATGTTAACCGATATGTCTCATAAATAAACATAAATTGCTAGTTATGTCAAGAGAAATATTGAGATGTTTGATACTGATCTCTTTTCCATTCAGACCTTCCTGGATGCTTTCTATAAGCTACCATTGGCGGAGTCAATTGGAGTGTGGTCCAAGTCTTTACGGGTTTCATGATGGGCACCATCTGTATTCGAGATGAGTATAATTGTATAAAACCTAGGACCCTCTCTTCGATGGCAGCATGATGAACATTAGATTGAGGAAGACCTCGTTAGCAGTGAGCCAGGAGGTCAAGATGTTTTGTGTATTAGCTTGATAGAGGTTTCTTTAGTCTTACCATCCTTAACACTGTGTTTGGTAGAGGAGAAATAGAGAAGAGAGAGTGAAGGAAGAGAGAAATTGGAGAGAGACAGTGAAGTTACCATGTTTGGTAGCAAAGAGAAAAAGGAGAGAGAGACTGAAAACATGTGGACCCCACACAAAATCCTTTTTCTCCAAAGTTGAGAAGAAAGTGAAAGAGATTAGTGACATTTTTGTGTATTCCTATTATACCCCTGGTTCAATTCAATTCAATTTGAGTCTTTTTTTTAAAAGAATTTTGTGTCTCTTATGAAGTTTTTTTGTTTTGTCTCTTATGCATTTTTTTTCCACCGTTTTATATAATCTCAAAGTGAACACAGGACAAGGTAAGTTTTTTTTTGTTTTGTCTCTTATGCATTTTTTTTTCTTCATCAAGGGTAAGCTATTTTTTGGTATTCGTAGCTTTTTTTGTTTGTTGTATATGTATAATATTTTATAGAATCTTTTACGCTAAATACCGGTACTTTGCTATTTTGCAAATGTACGTTACTACTTTTTTTTTAAAAAAAAAATTGTATATCTTTCGTTATTTCTTTTATAAGAAAATATATAAATTATGTTCAATTAAAACAAGTAGTTAAATTAAAAGGGTTAAATTAATCCAGAAGTCCTAGCTCAACTGGTAAAATGTCGAAATTGTTAGGCCGGATGCAATGACCGGGGTTCGAATCCCGGTACCTCCACTTATGTGTGTGAGTTTATAATGGCTTTGCCATTTCGTCTATCTACCAAAAAAAAAAAAAGGGTTAAATTAATTTGGTTGGAAATGTTATATAATGTAGGGGCATTAAGTATTTTTTCAAAATAAACAATACTTCTCTCTTCTCTATTTCTTCTCTCTCTTTTTCTTATACTAAACAACCCCTCAAATTTACTCTATTTCTCACATACTTCTCCCTTTTCACTTTCTCTCACCTATTTCTCTCTTCACAACTTCTCTTCCATCCCAAACACACCCTAAACATCTAGGGATGGGAGCTATGTAGTTCTATATTTGACAAGGTGGAAGTGAATCCATTACGAAGAAGTAACCTTCTATTTCTAGAGTTCATCATATGAAGTTTGAGAGTACCGGAGGAATGAAAGGGTAGTGGAATCTCCCCACTACTTTACCTCTCTAGACTGAGTCAATGACACAAGTTTAGTGGACCTCCTATATATTGGCAACGAGTCCATGTAATTTGGGTAACACACTCGTTCAATCTGGTTTGCATAGGATGATGGGGTAGCACTTGGGTGACATTGTGGTTGATGACATTGTGACATTGGCCAACCACAATGTCACAAGTGTCTTTCTACTTTTTCTTTCATAATATTTTTTTGTTTCTTTGTACACGTGTGACATTGTGGTTGGCCAATGTCACCAATGTCACCAATCACAATGTCACCCAAGTATTATCCTAGGACGATGTGTGTATTGCCCAATAATATTATCACGATACAATATATCTAATATTTTGTTGTAATAAATGTTATGTTAATTTAAATGTATTATGAATTATTGATCAAATAATAAAATGTGTTGAATTATTAAATTTCGTTGCCGATTTATTTTTTGTCCCCTTAAATTATGTCATTTTAATGAAAAGTTTGGATAAATGCAATTCAAATTTTATAATAGGAAAACGTCAAATACACTTTTGATTATAAAATCCAAATGGGGGTAAAATAGTCAAAGTGGAAGGCTTGTGAGACCCTGGTAGAGTGGGAAAATAAGTTCTCTTGATTCTAAGGCCATGTTTGGATATTTTAAAACAAACGGAATGGAGTGAAATATAATGAAATGGAGTGTAACAGATTGTAATAGAGTTTTCATTCCACTGTTTAAGTATTTTACGGTGGAATGAAATAAATTCTCTATTTCATTGTTTGGAAAATGGGCAGAATGTAATACATAATATTTTTTATTTCATTTTTATCATTATTTAAAAATATTATCAGTCCCTGTGAGCTTAACTCAATTGATAGGAACAATGCATAATAATCCTATTTTCCTTAGTTATCAAAGAAATGGGAAAAAATTCTACACAAGTTGTTATGAATATATGCATGATTATAATGCAAAATTACTTGAGCAGACATACTTATAGCATTAATAGGCAAAATCTAAGTAGTATGTTAATAGCAGCATGAAGTTTCATCAACATCCAAAATACATAAACATGAACAACAAAAACCTATAAAAAAGAATGTTATTTGAACAACTATTTTTTAAAATAATATATTGTACAACTAAAAGATATTAAGAAATGTGAGCGACACAAAAAAAAACCAAAATAATTGAGAGAGAAAGTAAGAATAAAAAGTAAATATAAAAAAGAAAGTTGTCACACGTCGTTCATATCATTCCTCCGCTGCAAAATAACCATAACAAAGTCAATGGAACAAATGTGTTGGTTTCCTAGAAATATCCCAAGATCTCATTGCCTTGACACATACACCAAGTTTGTATTCTTCAATCAGTTTGAGTTGTTGATCAAAATATAGTATTGCCGATACGATAGAGGGACGTGATAGGGAGCATGACAAATTGCAATATTATTTCACATCTGTAATTTATTTGTATACAATGTCATTGGCAGATGCATTCTCCGAACTTGGGAAAGCTCTATGATGACATGGTAGTATTGGAAAATGCCAAGCATTATGAAAACCATAGGAGCAATAATTTTGATGAACTCTTTCAAGTGTTTAGCACTAGTGTAGTGGATAGCTTCGTGCACACGAAGTTAACGAAATATTCTAGTTCCAAAACAAGAAAAATTCACTCAAGTGAGTCTAGTCATGCGCATGCAAAGTGCCTTGAAAATTGTTTTGCTTCAAATTCTCTTTCAGCTCCCGCACAGGAGTAGTTGCTTTGCCTACGCGATGGATTTAAAAAGTAGTTTTTCTCACTAACTCATTTTCAACTTTCTAAAGATCTCAAGAGTCAAGGCTAAAGTCATAATGACAATCTAGTGATGAAACCACCTTTTATCACAATTTCACATAATTAATACATGTTGGCACAATATCACACATAGTATATGACAAAGAAGTATAGGCGGAAAATGGGGTGTTACATATACATAAACAAAATGATTTGAAAATGTTGTCTACTCATTGGGAATATTTGGCCGATGACGAAGATTTTGAAATGAATGAAAATAGAAAACCCAAAAATTCCAACTAATCATAATCAACTCTAATTGGTAGTGTCTAAATCACAAAAAAAAGAGAGCAGAAGTTGCTACAATTATAGTACAAAAAGGATTCAAATAACACAGGTTTCATTTGGATATTTATGTTTGTAACATTTCAATATTCATTATGTTTATGCGTTCAATATGTTTATGTTTATAATTTATGTCAAGGTTATGCTAACAGATGCAATTAGGGTATTTGTTAAGGATTCAAAAGAGAAAATAATTGTTAAACTTTTTTATAGAAAAAAATCTGTTTGTTGAAATAATGAAATTACAATGTGTTAAATATATGATTTCCAAGATTTTTTATTTATTTTAAAACATAACAAGTGTCATTAGAACACTTGTGTTTATGTGCTTATAGTTCTGTTGATACATGTTGAAAGCAATTCAATATCAATTAGCCAAAAGTATTGTGTCGTCGCAATTTTGTTTCAGTTTCTGTGTTAGCACAGTTTGGATGGACAAAATTTAAAATTCAGAGAGCACGCGAGAAACTTTTTTTTTTTTTTTTGAGGGAGCACGCAAGAAACTTGGATGGTGGAAAATCTCATAATTTAAACTAGATATTTTCTGTGCGAGTTCTAGTCAAAAGGTCAGTGCGGACAAGTCACATCTTCTACAGAAAATGACAATTGGAATGCTAGAAGACAGACTATTATAGAGTTGAGTATCTAAGAACTGAGGATATTAATATATTCCCCAAGCATGATATCTGATGGACATCATACCGTGCATCACTGCAGGGATCCATTTTGTCATGCAACCAATTCACCAGCCGATTTTGGAAATACGCAGCACTTTCTAAGTTAAGCAGGTGAAAATTCTATTGAAACCAATAAAGGTAGAAGAATCTCCACCAAAGAAACGCAGAAGCCAGCCAACAAACTCTAGAGTCTACACTTCTGATCAAAAGTGTATCAACCGACACAACACATGTGAACATTCAATTATGTCGTTTTCTTAAATCACTACTGCTATCGACATGTCCAGTTTGTGTCAAGCGTCCATGTTAGTGTTTCATAGGTAAATAATGCTGAAGGAAACAACGCAAGAAATACAATTATAGAGAACACTCTGCTGATATTACCACACGTGACCAGTTTGTGTCAAGTGTCCATGTTAGTGTTTCATAGGTAAATAATGCTGAAGGAAACAATGCAAGAAATACAATTATAGAGAACACTCTGCTGATATTACCACACATGAGAATTAGGAGGAAAAAAGTAAAGGAAAAAGTTCACAAAGTTCATCATTATGATCATAACCATGGTCAGGAAGAGCACACAGATTTGTCAAAATTCAAAATATAAGGAAATATGAAATTGAAATAAAACTGCATTCGAT
>Ga0228711_1005694_pt1 | contig 18902 bp, 6 predicted proteins | sample MedpolnodulmetaG_2_FD_177996 | JGI IMG/M metagenome (GOLD analysis project Ga0228711, IMG submission 177996) | Root nodule microbial communities from Medicago polymorpha collected in Santa Monica, California, United States - brown nodules | ecosystem: Host-associated > Plants > Roots > Nodule...
ATCTTATATTTTAACTTAACATCATTTTTCTCATTCTACTTATATACATTCTTCAGAACATTCTATTTTAATCAATTAATTATTATATACTCTAATCTTGTTGGACTAACATACACCAAGAACATTCTTGAGTATAAGCTTAACTTTCAGGAATAATTATTAAAAAAGGGTCAAAATTCAACCCCCCCTTTTCTTGCGACGTTTATTGCTGCTTCAGTATAATCTGAATTCCTTCAACATATGATTCTTTTGTATGGACCACATTGCATCGACTGTTTTTGTGGTCTACAACGTCTAGATACGTCTAAATAAGGTGTTTCCAGTTTTCATTACCATTTCCAACAAAACACATAAACACACCAAAGAAACCATGCAATTTTTTGTCATTGTGCTGAGGATCTTCCACATGCTGTCGCAAATAGATTGCTCTCTATTTGACAGCGTAATGATGATCTTCCTCATGTTGCCTTGGTTTATTTGTTGCAAAAAACAAAAAAATTAAACTCAAAACAATCCTCTTTGAATACCAAGAGGTTGCTATAAGATAGATCTTGATGCCTTGGCGATATAAATATCTCAGTTGGCAAGACAATAGGATCTAACTCAAAACAAACCCCTTGAAACACCTTGTCTTTCATCGTTATGTTGCAGATCTGAATCCGAAAAGGTTTTTATGAACTCGATCCAGTTGGCATGCCGATAGAAATATGCCAGTTGACAGGCCAGCTGGATTGAGTTCAAAAGCAGCTCTTCGAACACCATTCTCGAATATGTTGTTTTATTCTGTTTATGTTGTTTTATGTTGCTTACTTTTTTTTTTTTTATGCATTTTTTAAATTATTTTCCATGTCATATTCCCTGAAAACCCTCAAAAAACACATTCTGGTGATGTTCGGATTATATAATCTGAAATGTCTTAGTGATTTTTGGATTATATAATCCAAAAACCCTTGGTTTTTTTGGACGGTGGCGTTTGACCAAAGGTTTGGCCAGTTAGTGGAGTGTTAAATGCAGTTTTGGACGGTGGAACACATTTTATTTGAATGTAGTTATGATCTAGGACTGGTTTAAGGCTATAAATAGGCTTGAATCTTCAACAATTTTCTTTATTCTTCACTTCACCTCTTTTCTTAAAAAAAAATAGTTTTTAAGGAGTGTTTGTGATGTTATGGTCATTGTTGACCGTTCATATAACCCCTGCAATTGTTTTGCAGCTTATGCGAGGGTTATTAACAGTCTACAGGGATCTTTGACATCAAAGAAAACACAAAAAATCACAGATCATAACATTTTGGATTTCGTAATCCAAAAAATGCTAACAATCTGGTTCGCATTATATAATCTGGACCAGGGGTATTTTGTATTTTTTGCAGGGCGCGCGAGAACAAAGAAGGGTGGAAAAAGTAATAGATTAATAGTCTACTTTAATTACATAAACGGGTCAAATTGGACCAACCCATTTGTTATTGGGCTGTAAATTATTTGGCCTGGTCCAATCATTGTGGGCTATGTAATAGATCAGTTTGGATAATTTCATACTCCCTCCGTTTTAAAATGAGTGTCACTTTAGTAAAAAAAAATTGTTTCAAAATGAATGTCACTTTACATTTTCAATAAAACTTAATATTTTTTCTTCCAACTTTACCTTCAATAAATACTTCAACTTTTCTCTCACACAATTTTCAATACAACTTTAAGTTTGTCTTTTTCTTATAAAGTAAATGCAGTTTAGTAAAAGTGTTATGTCTAATGATTATTTCATTCCATTTCTTAATCCGTGTGTTAAAACCTTAAACAACACTCATTGTAAAACGGAGGGAGTATTTCCTTATTTATTTATTTATTTTGAAAGATTCCTTATTTATTTATTTATGTATTCACTAATTTTATTTTTATGCCACTTTGATATATTAGTTTGCAACGATCATCTATTTGGTGAGGTATTTTTTTTTAAAAAACTTTTTGGTGAGATATGGTTGGATGCATAAGTAACACTTTTTTTTTTTTTTTTTTTTTTACATTAACACCAAACAATTAAACTCAAGTTTAATTCCTCTAATTGAGCCAAAATAAATACTTATAAAATTTAAATTCTTTTTACCTAAATTATGTGGATTCTAGAGCGATGACTCAATTAAGTCTCTCACATTCCTTAAATAATATTGTTGGCGTAAATCAATGGCTTGGATTTGGTATTTTTCTAAAAACAATGTGACACTTTTTATTAAAGGGTTAAATGTGTTTTTAGTTCCTATAAAATTACAAGCTTTCAAGTTTAGTCCCTACAATTTTTTTTTCACTTTTAGTCCCTATTTGTATTTTATAGGGACTATTTTGGAGGACTTAAAGTATCCATTTTTTGTAAAAAGTTTTCAAAATAGGACTATTTTTACAAACTACAATATTTTGGATGACTAAAATTAACATTAAAATTTCATAGGGACTAAACTTAAAAATTCATGATTTTGTAGGGACTAAAAACATATTTAACCCTTTATTAAATATCTTATATAGGAGTATTAGATAATAGGGTTAAATATGTTTTTGATCCCTATAAATATATCAACTTTTCGTTTTAGTCCCTCTAAAATTTTCCTTCAACTTTTAGTCCCTATAAAAAAAGATTAGTAACAAACGTGAGCAAAAAATATTGTTAAAGATTGAACTTTAAATTCTCTAAAAGAAAGATTAGTAACAAACGTGAGCAAAAAATATTGTTAAAGATTGGACTTTAAATCATCTAAAAAAAAGATTAGTAACAAACGTGAGCAAAAAATATTGTTAAAGATTGGACATTAAACCCTCTAAAAAAAAGATTAGTAACAAACGTGGGCAAAAAATAATGTTAAAATTGGACTTTAAATCCTCTAAAAAAATATTAGTAACAAATGTGAGCAAAAAATATTGTTATAGATTGGACTTCAAATCATCTAAAAAAAATATTAGGACTCAAAATATTTTAGAAAAATATTTTTTAGCACTATATTAAACATTAAATATTAATAAGCAGGGTTCTCACAGCTCATAGTTCGTTCCCGCATTGTTTAGTTTTTCTCAACCTCTCTCAGCCCTCTGCATCAGAATTCAAAATTAACCTTTAAGTTTTTTTTCTTTTTCTTTCATGTTACAACTAATCAAAGTTGATTAATTTTATGGATTATTTGACTTTGCTGGTTTATAAGTGATTATGATTCAAATTGTTCACGATTAATTCCAAGGACTATTTGACTTTGCTAGTTTATAATCGCTTATACAAACTATGATAGCGTGACTTTTCTTTATATAAAGAGAACCATGTTTTTTTTAATTATTAAATAAATCAATATTTTGTTTAAAGTAATTTTTCTTTTAGATAACATGTCAATTATACATTTATGCTATGATGTTACTAATTACTATTAGAATAAACAATAAAAGATCATTATTTTATCTTTATTTTATATACAGGCAAACTAAAATATGTGGAGTTCATAAATAATTTTGTTATATACCTTGACAGTATTTTGTTTATAAATCAATATATCAATAATTTCCATTATTATTTTAAAATTTAATCAAAATTGTACAAACAAACATAATAAAATAATCACATGTGTTAGCGCAGTAAAAAGAGCAGACAAACGGGCACGATAGTGCCCGTCTTTCCGCTAGTGTTTATAATAAAAATACAAAAGTGGGCCTACATTAAAACTCACACTATATACTTCTCAAGTCATATTCAAAAGGATATTGTTGATATGGTTCATACTCCAATAGAGTGTAGAAGTTGAAACAACCATGATCATCCATGATTTTGTTTATGTGGAGAATCTGAAACAGATACAACCAACAAGAAATTTTTCTTTGTATACCAAAGAGGAGTTAGTGCAGACAACTATACAATAGAGAAAAATATTTACAGATTACACAAATGCTCAAAACAATACAAATTGTCGCAATGCTTAAAATATCTAAACGCCAGTCCCCAACAACGGCGCCATTTTGATGTAGTTTCAAAAGTAAGTATTTTCGTTATCGTCTCTTTAGGGACTGGTGCGATATTCTAAGTCGTTCAACAATTGATATCGTTATGAGGAATGGAGTGTTGATAAGTTTTGTTTCATAAACTAGAAAACTATGAAATTGTAAACAATATGAGAGTTAACAGAGAAATGATTATGCCGGGATTAAACTTCATCAACCTACTTATACGTATTTTCGAATTAGTGTTGTGGATTCTAATTATCAATTGATATTATCACATATTGCTCGACAACATCATTCGTGTTCAAATGTTGTGGTGACTTCTATTGGGTCGTTTAATCGTCGATTTCCCAAACTATTAAACGGTCCAATAGTCGATTGTATCGTTGTATAACTGATTCCCCAAGCCATTAAACGATACAAAAGCTTTGGGTTCCAATATTCAAAGTAATTATCAAAACCTAAATTCCATGTCTAGAACAAAAACTTTGATAGAAGATTATTCTAACTTAGATTCAAAAGATATTTTTCAATACAAATCAAATCCATAAGATTAAAAGCATGGAAAACAAGAATAACCTCAACATCATGAGATAATTAAAATCAAATAACATCATAATCAAAGGAAATACATACTAGTAGAGTTGATTACATTTAATCACAACAAAAAGAGTCTAGCTACTCATTGTCATGGTAATCTTACAAGGAGTAAAGAATAGATGGAATGGAAGCAAGCCATGATGTCTCAATGATCTTGTGAATCCCTTCAATCCTTGTGCTCCTTGCTCCTTAAGGGTCTCTCTGAATTTTCCCTTGTTTTTCTCTCCATAGAATAGCATAATATCTGATAAGAATGTTTCTGAAATGAGAAGAAAGGCTTTTATACTTTTGCAGAATTTTGCTTTCTTGTCAGACAGGATTTTTGTCGCTATGGCGACATCAGCTTTCTTTGCCAGTGAGTTTCTGCCACGTCATCATTCACTTGCCCCAAACCGCCTTATAAATATACAATTTTCGCTAATAAAATCTTACTCCCCCTGTTTTTAAATATAAGCAAATTTTGACTTTATGTTCATTCAATTAATGATGTATGTGATTTATAATATAGACCACATACATAATTAATTGAATAAACCTAAATGTTTAAATTTACTTATATTTAAAAACGGAGGGAGTACCATCTTTCTAATAAATTCAATCAAAACAGCTCGCTAGCTTAACTCGATTTGACCTATTCTGACCTTTGCTTCCGCAAGTACAAAGTAACAAACTCCAATGAAAAATGAAATCTCATGGATAAAATGGTCGTATCCTCTAAAATCTAAATGAAGGATACATCAGTAATAACATAATTACAAAATATAAATATTTACAAAGAAATTGAATTTAGCATTTTCCGTGTCTCCCTCAGCCCCTCTTTCTCTCTACTACGCTTCTCAAAGACGCAGCGTTTCTAAAACCCTAATCGGTACGATTCTATCACTTCGTTTTTCACCAATCAATTTCTAAATCAACCATTTTTTTTCTTTATTTCAATTCTAACTTTGCAATTTTCATTTTAATCGCTATGATTATAGTAATTGATCACATGGTAGGTTTACCCCTAATTTTAATTCTAGGGTAGAAAAAGCATTTGCTTGCATTTTTGGTGACCCATTTGGCTTCTAATCATCATGTATTGATTATTTTCTTTTGGGCAAATTTCTATGTTGTGATTTGTTTGCATGTTAATGTCACTCACCTTACTTACTTAAAATTATGTTTTGATTTTTTTTTTTGTCAAATTAATTTTAGGGTTTGTGCTAAGAGAGGTTAAGAGCATGTTTTTAAGATTTGGTGTCATTGTGGAATTGTGATGCAAGTTGTTTATGAGCTCATAGTTAAGAGAGCTCATTTAATAAGTGTAATTTGAAGAGAATGTATGGAAGAACATCTGGTCTTGATAGGTTTAAGAAAGCCGAGAGTTTGGAACCGTTCTCGGTTAATGTTAATTCGTCTTCGAGAAATGTTGCTCATTCTTCTAGTAAGGTAGTTGGTCACTCTCCGGCTTGGCCGCCACCACAGTCGAAGAATTCTGTACATCAATCGCAACATGCTTCTCAGAAAGGCGTGGGAGTTGAGGCGGCTCCGTTGTTGGGGCAGAATCAACAGGCAACTCAGATTGGTGGAGGGCAGTCGATGTGGCAGCCACCGGATTGGGCGATTGAGCCACGGCCGGGTGTTTTTTACTTGGAAGTTATGAAGGATGGTCAGGTGCTAGATCGGATTAATTTGGATAGACGAAGAAATATTTTTGGGAGGCAAATCCAAACTTGTGATTTTGTGCTTGATCATCAATCTGTCTCTCGCCAACATGCTGCTGTCGTTCCTCACAAGAATGGGAGGTTAGAACATATCTCTCTCTCTCTCCATTGATGTTACTGGAATCGATGTGATGCTTCTCTATATAAATACGATGCCATTTTGTTTCTGAATTACATATTCAAAATAATTTCTCTCAAAAATAAGTGCAAAAAGTAAAGCTTCTTTTCCAATAACTTGCATCTATTACCTGGATCAAATGACACCATATTACCTTATCAAACGAAAGCATTCAAATTTCAAACATACTAACTCATGTTAATCAGTCATTCATGAAAATGAATTACAAATGACTTAGGAACCACTTCAGTGTTTTTAGATATTGAGCTAAAATATGTCTTATATAATTTAGGAATGACGATTCCCCTGTCACTTGCAACTGTAACAATATTTTTTTTTTTCTACTTTATTTCAGTGTATATGTAATTGATTTGGGATCTGCACACGGTACCTTTGTTGCAAACGAGCGTTTGACCAAGGATTCACCAGTTGAGTTTGAAGTGGGACAATCATTGCGGTTTGCTGCATCCACAAGATTATACATATTAAGAAAGAATGATGCAGCTCTTTTCCCTCGTCCTTCACCACCCACGGGGGTTAATTTCCCACCACCTCCTGACCCATCGGATGAAGAAGCTGTTGTTACTTATAATACGCTGCTGAATCGTTATGGCATCAACAAGTCTGATCTAGTGTCCAAATCCACTGAGCTTGGTAGTTCAACAAATGGCAAAAACAAGGATTGCCAATCAGAAAGAGCTGCTAAGAGAATTAAGAAGATGAGAGTTTCATTCAGGGATCAAGTTGGGGGAGAGTTAGTTGAGGTTGTTGGAATTTCAGATGGTGTAGATGTAGAAACAGAACCTGGTCCAGTTGGTGTTAAGGAAGGAAGTCTAGTTGGTAAATATGAATCTCTTGTACAAACTACTGTAATCCCAAAGGGGAAAGGGCAGTCCTCTGCTAGGGAGGTAGATTCATCCCAAAAAGGTGTGACTGATAAACTACAAGAAGTCCTAAATAAGATAAAAACCCCCGTTAAAACTGGGATTTACGATGACCTTTATGGAGAATCATTATCTGTCAAGGTTGGATCAGCCTGGGCATACTCACCTGTCAGTAGTGGTGAACGAGCACCAGCAGCTAAGGAGAATGGAGAAAGTGGAAAATCAGACAGTAATCCAAGTAATCGAAGCAATGCTGATTACGACGATGATGATGACGATTTGTTTGGGTGACTATTGAACCTATGCAGATTGCATTTTGGAATAGATTTGTGGTATTTTTTTGAGTTTCACAGTTCACAGGGAGTTGAAAACATGCAAAATATTATGTTGTGCGCTTTTTTATCATCTGGAGTTACTGTTCCATTCCATCCATAATCAATGTTTACCACTGTATACTCCACAAACTCTTAAAGATTGCAGGTTCATCCTTAAATGGTAAGTTGCCCTTTTCATAGAGCCATTAAATAGTTCATTCAAGTATGGGTTTATCTCAACGTTTTCTAAGATGCTTCTCCTGGTTTGTCATCAGTAATAAGGATTTGACCAGTGAAGCACATTGTTACTTGGAAGCATATACTGGTTTCTGGGTTTAAAATAGTATTAACATGACATGATGCTGGTTAATTATGCTTTAAAATAGTATTAACATGACATGATACTGGTTAATTAGGCTGTTAACCAAGTGTCCTACAAGAAGGTTGCGATAGAGTGTTACGTGATTGGGTCCTGCAACTCACTAGGACTAGGGATACCAAATATATTCAAAATGAGTGATACAGCATTTCTGAGTTTTTCGTTAACATTAAAAAGTAGCCTTAATGACATGTATATATAAACAAAATGACCGCCAATTCAAAGGGATAAACTAATCTTGATTAAATGTGCCAATCATAATTCAGAGCTTGTTTTGCTCAAAAAATATTTCAGAGCTCGTGTTTCTCATAAAGCTATTGACGATAAATTGAAATGGGTATACTTGACATTTGCGCTTTAAATTGGGAGTAAATCAGGGCCGGTCCAAGGGTAAGACCATCAAGACATTCGCCGGAGACCTAATAAAATGTAAAGAATTCAGTTGAAGAAACAAGCTAGACTCTTTGGCCAGACAGGAACATCTTTAATGTGGGTTATTTTAGAGTTCCTACTTCATATTAAGGAAAATATTAGTCCTTAAAAGAAGTCTTTACTACACTTTCTTCTAAAAAAACAGTCTTTACTACCCTTTCCTCTAAAAAAAGAGTCTTTGCTACACTTATAAATCAGTAATTAGTAGTAAGCCCGTTTTGATGGAGTGAGGTGGAATTTCAAACCTTGCTTTAGTTAATAATCACTAATCAGTGCAGTATATTCATTAATTGTATGTTTACATAAACATAACCGCATGCCAATCACATTATTGATGATGTCTGAACCAATTTCTGTTTCATGCCTGGCCATATACCGTATCTTGAGAAATTGATAAAGTAACAAATGACATGATCGTCCATAAATATTAAAGCTTGCTTCCTTAAATGTCAAGTTTGAAACTCCCACTTCACAAAAGATAAGACACAATCATCCATAATTAATTGCAACACAGGAAGTTTCCATCGTTACAATATATAGAAGGACGCATCTATAATACTTGAAATAAAAATCAATAACCATTATAAGTAGTTAACTACTGCTAGTATAGTACTAACAAACAATAATTGGTGAAGTTAACTTCCTCTGTTTAACTTATACATAGAGGAGTCACTTGTACCGTAGCTTGAATTTGTTTCACCCAAAAAATTTGTCTGGTCATAGTCTCCTTAATTAATCATGTTTTCCGTAATGTTAAAACTACAAATTTTGGATGTGTTTGATTTGCTAAAAACAGTGGATTGAATTGGACAAATTATCAAAAGTAACAAAATCACTTTTTATTTTCCTACATAAAAAATAATACTCACTCCGTTCTTTATTATAAGTCATTTTCACAAATTTCACACATTAAGAAAAATTGGTAGTTAAGTCAATCTGTCAATTATATGAATATTACTAAATTGTTTTTTGTTTGTCTGTGTATTTAGTTTGACTTTTTAAATTAAAAAACAAGCTAATAATATTAGTTAGTGGAGAAGATTGTCTCCCGTCATATCTAAACCGTTAGTTTTTTTTTTTTATTGCAGACAGTTCAATTTGTAAAAATTAAAAATTAAAGGCATGGATATTCACTTGACTTCCTCCCGTTAAATTCTCATGGGAGAGGATCCATACCCATTAGTTAGGGGTATGTTTTGAAAAAATAAATAATAAATATATTTAGTAATTTGTATAGATACTTATATTTAAGGACAATTGTCCCTCCTAAAGGGTGCTTTTAACTAGGGACGGATTGAGACAGAGTATATCTCCATCCCTCAGGTATTTTGCGAATCAAACACATTTTTTAATTTAAAATTGAAGTTTAATTGCACCATTGGTTTTTGTTGCTACGTTGGATTGAGAATCATATCCACGTCTTCTTTTAAAATCATAAGCACATGTAACACTAAGGAACTGTTTGGATTAACTTATTCTTGTACTTATGAAAAATAGTTTATGTAAATAAATAACCTTTTATCTCAATTTATAAGTTTTTACTAACGAAAATTGCATCTTCATAAGCTATTTATGCATAAACTACATTGACAAACTTATGAATAGTACACATACTTATTTATTTGTATAAGCTGTGCTTTACATAAACTCAATGTTCATGCCCAACATGGCCTATTTAGTTTCCTACAAGAAAATAGGAGCAATCCCTGAGAAAAAGTTGAAGAAAGAAAACAGGAACAAGTTAGAGTCTCGATTTTATGGCTTGATATCATATTATCATTGGGAGTTATATGACACGTCTTTTGCACATACATAAGTTTGACATATGATGCATCATCCGGTTTTTATTATAAAAAACAATTCATTTTTTAGTATTATTGATATATGTTTCTCTTGAAAAATGTAATGTAATGCGTCTATGAATCAAAATATATTAATCCTGGACCAAAATACATTTAATTTGGAAATGTTTTTTCCTCATAAATTCTCATCATGGTGTGAGATATCAGGCGGGAAATGTGACTTTACCAAGGTTAAGAGAAAATAAAAGCACATCAATTAAAGTGCTGCATGCATAATAAACAAACATGTAGGTACTGATCCGCAGAAGAATTGATGACTATATACATTCATGAAAAGGCACATGGTCGGTTCAAAGATTAGTTTGAACACTTTCATAATAATTACAAGATCTAATTAAGAAACTCAAAAGAAATTGGTGATAGTGACCACTATTATCATGATCATGTTATTGAGATCATGATGTTCATCATTTAATCTGCGTGATAAATGTTTTTTTTTTTTCAATTATCAAATAAAAGAATGTACTCAATAAATAAATTCAATAATTAATAATTGAACAAAATGATGTGACATTTACAAAGGCTTAATTGGAGCACTGGTATTATATATTGAACACAAACGAAAATTATTTTTCTATCTTCTAAAGAGGGAATTTTAAAAGTTGATAATAAGATAAATATAAGATTTTGGAGAGAAAATATGAGATGGGTGAATATAAATAACAAATAATAATATTTATTGTTAATCAAATAAATTTGTCTTCCAATAATCGCAAAACCGAAAATCATAATGGCCGCAACCGCAACCTGCAATTTAAAACTTTGTGTGTGATGTCCAACACGTGTCAGTAAGTAACACCTTTGATATATTACGTGTCGACATATTAGTGTCAGTATCAAATTCAATGTCTATGTGATTTATTGGTAGGGCTAATAGAAGAGGAATATCCAAGGACCAAGGTTTAGTGGGAGTAGCATGATGATGAATGTACAGTAGATATTTTCACCTATGTAGGGACTTGACCCTACACATCAGAATCTTCACAATTAGTATATGAGCACACTCCAATACATTACCCCACTTGCATTGCATGCTTTTTGTGTGAGTTAATCATACATTACCAATTTTCAATATTGCTGTTCAGGTGAAGACTTCTTTTTCAATTTTCCTTCTTTTCTATTCAAAGGAGATTATCATAACATGCTTTTGATACATTACTATGTTGACTAATTCAAATGAACCACATGACACTATTGATGCTCCCTCTGTAGTATTTCTTTGTCTCTGAGGATTACTTGCATGAAACTAGTAAAGCATATTCCACTTTCCCTTTCCACATGTTAAGCCATATATGCCTTCACTTCAAACACTAATGCAACTGCTTCCTTGTGAATACTTTTCTGCTTCATATCATTCATATTCATAAGTAACATATCACTTATATATTGTTCACAGGTATGTTTTCTTCTTTATTTATTACTTTTTAAAATTCTTTAGTCATTTTTCAATGCTTAATTTGTTATGTGTTTGATGAATGAATGGTCTAATAATGTGAGCATAGGGAGAGAAGATATAACTAGTGTGTAGCTAAGGAGGAATTTGATTAAAGCATTGTGTTTTGACTTAACACTTCAGAACCAGTTAAAAGCCTTTTTTCACTATGTTATAAAAATGAGGAGCACTTTTGTCAGATATAAAGTATATAGGTTCCATGTACCTATAAAATTCCAATAGGAAGAGGACATAAAGTAATGATATAACTTTATTGTGGAGGGAAAGAGGAGTGTGATATGTGGTAGAGAACTTTATCTATTGGAGAAAGGAAGAGTCACATAATTGGCTAAATGCCTTCATGAATACCATCAAAGAATCAAATTAGGAAGGGTGGCTTTTGCGGCATCCAACTTAGAGCATATTTTTTATCGCAGTAGATTTGTCAAAACCATGGTGGAAGCGTGATTGTGTTGAAGTCCAAAGTGTAGCTTTTGACAAAATCACGGTGGCACATCGAGATTTTGTTAAACTCACTGTCAGTTCAAATTAAGGAGAGGGTGTTGGTGCGGTGGTGTGGCCATGGTACGAAGTAGTGGACGAGTAGAGTAAGAGATCTTGAAGGTGATAGCTATTTATTTATGTACATCTTTCGAATCACGGCAGGTTTGACAAAATCACGGTGATTTTGTTGAAACTTCAAAGTAAAGTTTTTGCGTGATTTTGTCAGATTCATCGCGAAATCTGGCAAACCTAGTTGATATTATTGTGCACACATGCATTATTGATATTCTGTTACACAGCAAAGCTAGCCGAGATTAACTATACACTTTCTGAGTTTTCACTATGATGAATTATTGAATTGGGATCTGTGAAAATTACCTCAAAGAAAAAGGAGACTTGTAAGGCCTGCAAAAGCTGAAGTTATCTTTTTTTGAAGAAAAATATGAAGGGCAATGCTTCTGTGTTGTGGAAAGCAATGTATGCTGTTCTACAAAAAACATAGTACTTTTTTCTACTTTACCATCATTTGTCTGTTAAAGCAAAGACCAAAGTGTATGTCAGATTTTAACAAATGAAAGGACTAGCACCAACATCATATATATCCTCAACAACCATTATAGGTTCTTCTTTAAAGCCCCTCTAGATTAATGTTTTATTGATTTCAAAATTTGAAACTTGTCTAAGAGTTGCTTTTATGAAACTAATGCTAAGCTCTTTCAGCAATTATATGAATAAAATATGGAAGAAAAAGAGAAATAAAGGAAGAAAGAAAAAGATATATCTTCCATGTTTCTTGGTTCCTATATAGCTGATGAGGGGTCAGATAGTTGAGAAGACACTTCAGCAGAGGATCACTGCTGACTAATTCTTATAATAGCAATCCAATTCTAAAGTAACCAGATAAATACACACACAAAAATACAATGATTGGTCATGAAGTTCGACTAATCGTGTCTACGTATTTGAGAGTAGAGTGACTATGTATTCGACAGTAGACTGACTACATTAGTTTTATATAATACAGTGGGTTAGAGCTACAGAATACAAAGCTTTGTTTAAATACTACAATTCAATTTACAAGTTTACCACTGAATCACTCCGTTACACTATACTCAAGCGTCTGCTCACTTATCAGCGAATATGATATATTGTCATACTCAACACCAATTATAAGTTTCAGTTGAATAGAAAGTCCATATTACTTTATATTTAAGATTTGCTTTTATGAAACTAATGCTAAGATCTTTCACTAAAATAATGAATGATATTGATATAATCTTATGAAGTTTTGGCCACACACTAGTTATTGTTGCATCACTTTCTCCCGGATTTTCATACCCTTTTTTCTCAACATAATCATAAATTCCTATCTTTCCATATATATGGAATAAAAAATGTCATCTGAAAAAAATGGACTATGTGGTAGCACACTATATATACATTACTCTATATATTTGCCTTGGAATCAATACTTTTGATCCAACTTCCTGTTAAAGCATAGTTTTCTTTTTTCTTTTGTTATCCCCTAATACTTTTAGTTAATTTCCCAAGTTTTGTCACATTATAAATAGTCTTTACTATCTATTCTCTACCTAGACACCATCACTACAAGTAAATCATTGGTTTCCTAGGGACAAAAACCCTTGAAAATAACCAAAATCCTTCGGAAGAAAATGGCCGAAAATAAGCTTTTCCCTTGTAGTGCGTTAGTCACGGTAAATCATATTGTTCATTGCAGGATGCACCTTCTATAAGGATAAGTGAGCACTTCTTTGGAAGACTAAAATATGAAATTTTAATTGTTGATGCAAAAAAATCAATGGTTCATGCACATTATAACACATTTATATTTTGTTATGTACGTGCATATAATATCAACGTTGATTTATATAGCAGCAACAATTGATCTTGATTTTCCTGTATCTTGTAATCAACTTAGATACAAAGCTCTAGAAAAACATCAAATAAAAATTACACTGTCAGCACAGCTGCAAGTGCAGGCCGCAGGGTTTATATAAAAATTACACTGTCAGAACATAAATATATTGATATTAACATTCTCTTTATCAGTTTTCTTGGTCTTTTTTTGTTGACTTTTGTTTTCCTTCCTCAATGTTATAAACATAACAATAATTATGATACTATGCTATATTTCATGACATATGATCAGTTCACAAACTCATTCTCTTCAGTTTCTTGTTACATGCCAGGAACTGGCACAGTAGGCATAATGACCTGAAACCTGGTGCAACTTAGTCGGAGTGTTCCCACATTCATATCATTTTACATAATTAGCATCACATCAATCAGAGTAGAAATTTTCAGAACTTATGCAGGCATTGAAGTAGAAGTTTGTCTTGATCATAGATATCACAATAAATAGCTATGAAGTTCATGAAACTTGGAACAAGGTCAGATACTTTCTACACAGAACAAGCTACCAGGTATTCATTTTCATCTGTGGTCTATAATTAGGCTAATTTCTTTACATATTCTCCAACAATTTCTCAAATCAAACAGCCATATGATTATTTGATTTGAGATTTTGTTGACAAGATATAGTTATAGGAAACTTGATTTGAGTTTAATCATTATTATCATAATCATGAATGCAGGAGTCTAGTTTCAGATATACCTCCTGATCTTGTGATTAAAACCAACGATACGACTTATCTTATACACAAGGTATTGGAATTAAATTGAGTGTGGTGTGTAAGAAAAAGATAAAATTTTAATCCGTGTTCATCTATAATTCTTCTTTTGTTACTTGCAGTCTCCACTTGTTTCAAAATGTGGCCTTCTACAAAGACTTTGTTCTGATACTAATGATTCTAAGAGTGTTCCTCTAGAGCTTAATGATATGCCTGGTGGATCGGAAGCTTTTGAACTTTGTGCAAAGTTTTGCTATGGAGTTTCAATCAACATTAGTGCTCATAATATTGTACCTTCACTTTGTGCTGCTAAGCTCCTTCAAATGAATGAGTCCACTGAGAGGGGAAACTTTGTAGGTAAACTTGAGTCATTCTTTAGTTCATGCATTCTTGAAGGTTGGAAAGACTCCATTGCAACGTTGCACACCACTGAGAAGTTACCAGAGTGGTCTGAGAATCTTGGCATAATAAGAAAATGCATTGATTCAATTGTTGAAAAAGTTCTTACACCCTTATCACAGGTAAAATAAAATGAAGGCCATAAAACTTCCCCTCATAAGATTTGATTTTGTCTCCTTCTCTAACTAAGTGTCTTTCAAGGTTACACACAATTTCTATGATAATGAGCTTCATTAGAAAATAGTAGTTAGCGGAGTAGTCGGGTGTATTAAGATACAAAATAAAAGTATATTAATGAGGATAAAAAAGTAATTGATGCTTGATTAATAATCTAAAATGAGGAATAACGAGACAAGTAAATACTCCAAATATGGAACTTCATAAGAGACAGATGGATTACTTGGAACATTTTTTTGTTTAACAATGGCGATTATGTGCAGGTTAAATGGTCCTACACCTACACTAGGCCCGGTTACAACAGAAAAGAGCATCATTCTGTTCCAAAGGATTGGTGGACTGAGGATGTATCCATTCTAAATATAGATCTTTTCAGGTGCATAATAATGACTATTAGATCAGCACATGTTCTTCCACCACAGCTAATTGGTGAAGCTTTGCATGTCTATGCATGTAAGTGGTTACCTTGCATCATTAAGGTTAACATTTCAGGAAGTTCAGCATCGCAAACGGAAGAATCCAGGGAAAAAAACAGAAAAATTCTTGAAACAATTGTGAGCATGATTCCTGCAGATAGAGGTTCAGTTTCAGTTGGTTTCTTGTTAAGACTATTGAGCATTTCAAGTCATTTAGGTGTCTCTTCAGTGACAAAAACAGAACTAATAAAGAGAAGTAGCATACAGTTTCACAAGGCTGCAGTGAGTGACCTGAATTTTTATGATATAGAGTTAGTTCAAGTTGTGTTGGAAAGTTTTTTGAAGTTTTGGAAAAGAATCTACCCTGGTTCTGTGGAAAACAGGAACTACTTGTTAAGATCAATCAGAAAAGTTGGCAAACTTGTTGATACCTATCTTCAAGTTGTGGCAAGGGATGAAGATATGCCAGTGTCAAAGTTTGTAGCTCTTGCTGAAACAGTACCAGCTATTGGCAGATTAGAGCATGATGATTTGTACCAGGCAATAAGCATTTATCTTAAGGTGAATTATTAGTACCAATCATGTTATTTCTTTCACATAATGTCTAAACTGTCTTGAACTTTCATGGTCTTTTTATTAGACACTTCGTGACAATTTAGCTAAGTTAACTAAAATTTGCATTACACTACATTCATCATATGCAATTTTGTAGTCAAGTCAGGTTTAAATATAGGGTTATTTTCAACGTTTTAAAAAACGGTCTGCGATTGCAGTTGTGGCTGTAATGTCAGGGTTTTTGAGGTCTCATGCAATGCATCAACGTCATTTGACGTTAAATTTTTTAGGCCTCATTTGACCACATTTTAAAGCCTTGGTTATATTTACGGCGCATTTATAATGCGATGTGTATTCAATGCATAAACAGGCACATACAGACATGAGCAAGGCGGAAAAGAAGCGCTTGTGTGGGATTCTAGAGTGCCAAAGATTGTCCCCTGAAGTGCGTGCGCACGCTGTCAAAAACGAGTTTCTGCCATTAAGAACTGTTGTGCAGCTCCTATACTATGAACAAGAGAAAGACTCAAAGGAAACCTCTAGTACAAAGCTGCAAAAACAACATAAGCTACTTCTAGGAGCAAAAGAGAGACCCGCCACAAGAGATAGTCATGGTAAGGGATCTCTAGGTCTTGAGAAAGAAGAATTCAAGAGAGAAGAAATCACAAGCAGAACCTCTCTTGCAGAGAGTAGAGAAAAGGGTCAACACAAAACTAAAAGGTTAGATGATAAGTTATGCTTGGACTTTGAAAAAAAGATGGTTACAAGAGGAGTCAAAGAAGAAAGTATTCCAGGAAGCATGGTGAACTTGGATCATAAGCAAATGCTCATAGGAAGGACATGAAGTTATAAATCAGAATATGGAAGTGAAAAGAGAAGATAGATTTAATAATAATCATACTATAATCTTTGAAAAATTCAAAGCAAATTATTTTCATTACTCTGTGTATCACTTTGTCCACTCTATTCTTATCTTGTTATCTCTCAATGCCTTTGTCATAAGTGTAATCAGAGTGTGATCCAATGTAATTTCTATCACATTTAAAGGCTGTACTTGTATTTATTTAAAATGTCAATGCATTTGAATTAACAGATTGAAATAATTTTGAAATCCAACTCATTTCAACTTAGTTAATTATCAAGATGGTTCTTGACTAGGGTGCTATCAACTTGGTTCTTTAGACTATTAAAATTTCAAAAATGTCTTCAATCTGTAACCATCTAACAATCAAACAAACAAGGGAAAAGGAAAAATTGAGATAGATCGAAGAACAAAACGCATAATCTGAGAAAGAAACACGAAGAATCAAGCTAAGACTTTGTGAAGAAATCGATCGAAGAAGATGATCAATGATGAATGCGCAACGGAAAAACGGCTAGAAGAAAACGGTTACGGATCGTAACAACCTTTCCCGCTAGGGAAAAGGCGCGTGATACCATATTATGAATATCGAGAAATGAATGAAATGGAACTTTGTTATTGATGAATGAGTAATTACATCAAGTATATATAGACAAAAGTCTCTGCACTGTAAGCTATCCAATGCTGTAGTGTATCTAATCACTTTAAACTATCCTCTAAGCTAGTTACTTAAGGTACAAGTAATCTCAGTCAACTGTAGTGTCGATAGTACCAGAGGAGATTCTTTTCCAAAACATCAAAAAAAGATTCCAACACAACTTGAACTAACTCTACATAAAAATTCAGGTCACTCACTGCAGCCTCATGAAACTGCATACTACCTCTCTTTATTAGTTCTGTTTTTGTCACTGAAGAGACACCTAAATGACTTGAAATGCTCAAAAGTCTTAATAAGAAACCAACTGAAACTGAACCTCTATCTGCAGGAATCATGCTCACAATTGTTTCAAGAATTTTTCTGGTTTTTCCTTGGGTTCTTCAGTTTGTGAGGCTGAACTTCCTTAACTTTTAACCTTTATGATTGCATGAACGGAAGAGAGCGTAAAGTTTACCTACAAAGTTTCTCCTCTCAATGGGACTCATTCGTTTGGAGGAGCTTAGAAGAACAAAGTGAAGATACAAAATTATGATACTAATGTTGATTGAATGCACAAAGTTCAAAGAGCTTCTGTTGGTAAAATATAAGTTTTGAATGCTGCACTCGTTTCTCTTGCTTATAGTAAAATATTACTCCATTACTTTTGTCGCGTCATTTTTCGGAGATTCAAGGCTATTTGATTAGCGTTTGACTCACTAATTATTTCACGACCTAACATTTGTTTTTTTTTTTTAAGAAAAAGGGGAAAAAGTTCAAACCACCCCTTTGAAAAGATTTTGGGTTCGGAGGTTAGTTATATTTAGGGAAGGTGTTAGCACCCTAAATATCCATAGTATTCTATGGAACCTCTTGATTTTATTTAACTTTTGTGCTATAACTTGCTTGCTTTTAAAAGAGTTTAAAGTGATGAAGGAAAAATAGAGACCTACTTATCTACATTTTTTATTGATTTGGAAGGACGAGTGTCCTTTGCCTACGTACCCGTGAGGGATC
>Ga0228711_1005695_pt1 | contig 18902 bp, 8 predicted proteins | sample MedpolnodulmetaG_2_FD_177996 | JGI IMG/M metagenome (GOLD analysis project Ga0228711, IMG submission 177996) | Root nodule microbial communities from Medicago polymorpha collected in Santa Monica, California, United States - brown nodules | ecosystem: Host-associated > Plants > Roots > Nodule...
AGTTAAAAATATATTATTAGGGTAGCTAAAATAAAAATACACACACTAAATCAAAACAAATTAAATGTTTTCGGGTAGCCAAAGCTACCCCGTTCTATAAAAAGCCTCTGCCCCCGATTGTATGGATCAGTGTTTTCAGTATCATAACACTATCAGATGATTCATGCAATTTGTATCTCGATTTAAATCAAGTCCAACGTGCAATGAGCATAATCTCTTTTGGACCTGAATTGCTATTCGCTTTGTTGAGTTGTGATGTACAAATTCCCTTTGTTGGTGTAGACTTGACCATCCCGGCCGAACAAGAGCTGACCAGACCAGACCAGACCAGACCATACCAAACTGAACCAGACTGGATTTGAGTTGAACTGAGTTGTGGACCGAAATAGAACGGCCCAGAGCAAACTGAACTGAACCAGGTCGGACAGAAGTAAAATACACCTGTTAAAACCAGATCAGGCCAAACTAAACCAGGTTGTGGACGAATCAGATCATGAACCCGACCACAACGAACAAAATTAAAAGATTAGATTAGACTCGACTTGACCAAAATGACCATGCTGAATCAAACCAAACGGATAGGGACGAACCAGAGCTAGTCCTATGGAACCAGTCCACGTCGGAACAAACCAAACTAGATTAGACCGAGCCATACCAGACCAGTCTTAGTCGAACCAAATTGGGCCAAACCAGACCAGTGTGTTGGTCCAATTGAACTTGTGTGATAACTAGTCAGCTTTACACTTATCTTCCAATATAGTTTTCCGCGATAGGACAAAACATATAAAAGACGTATGTCTTTTCATTAGAGAAAAGATTCTCTTTGAAGTTGTCAGAATTTCCTTCGTCAATTCCAAGGATCAACTTGCCATTATATTTACTAAATCTCTACAGGGTCCTCGGATAACATACACTACCTCTGTCCTTAAGTATAAGACCCTCTTGAGGCTTTTCTTTGTTCCTTTTCATAAGACCCCTTTTAAATTTTCATCTGCATTAATTCTTTCTTTACCAACGTACCCCTAATTATGTTACATCTTTTTCCACAATCTGTAACAAATACTCTAATGAAATTGAAAACATTAACTAATTCTCTCTCTTGAAGGATAAAACTTGTAAAAGAAATACCACATGTGTGTGCGTGTTGGGGTGTGTGTGTGTATTGTAGTTCACCCTCATTCTATCACATAGAGAATACACAATATTTTCAGTCTCAAGGTTTTCATGGTTGCAATCTTGAATCTCCTATCTTGAGTCATCTCTAATGAAAACATCGGTTATGTTATGACCCATGGCTACTGTGGGAGAAGATTCACGACTACTTTCATTCCTAAACCAAAGAGAAAGCACATTAGTTGTACACTAAACCATGGTTGTCAAAATCGGGATCCCAGTAAAGATCGCCGGGGTATTGGAAAAGCGTATATCATAGGATCGTAACAAAGATCGTAAGATCCCATATAATAGACAAAATTATACAAAAAAAATTACCTTTAAAAAAAAAACTTCCATTAATCATAATTCCCATTGTCTTAAACATATTCTAAAAACGTTCATACAAAAACAAAGCTTCATCTTAAAACTTCCATGAACATGAGATATGATATGAGAAGGGAGAGGATGTGATAGGAATTTATAGATGAAAGAGAATTGATTCAATTGAAGAAGATGAGAAAAATTCCCAATTTCCTAACCTAATGATTCAATTAAACACCAAAAAGTCCCAAAACTGAAATTAATGATTGAATCTGACCTTTAGAGTGGAAAACGGGTCGATTTCCGGCAGAACGGGCCGGTTTCGTGGGTAAAAGTTTCAGGGTCATAAACCGGGTCGGGCGGGTTGGCAGACTGTGCCGGGTAAACCACCTTCCCTGACGCAAAAAACAGCGCCGATTCCGCGATCCGACGCTCTTCCACAGCGCGCCGCCCGCTCCGGCGTCTTCTCCGATTTTGGACCCGCTCCAAATCGGTGGAGGCATCATGACTCGCAAGATCGTACAATCTCGAGATCTAGATCGCGATCCTGACAACCTTGCACTAAACTGCACAACACCAAGAAAGGAAACCGGACTAAACTGAGTCAAAGCCCTGATTGATATCTGGATCTTTAATGGAGATCCTTTTTCACCTCAAGAGGATCCTTGAAGGGCTACCTGAGTATGATGCTTTAATCATTCACATCAGTAACAAACTCGAACCATATGACATTGCAGAAATAGATGCTATTCCCTTGGCTTAAGAAGCACATTTCGAGAAGTACAGGTAGAATTCTCTCAATGTCATAAAGAAAGTAGAACTCTCTCAATTTCATCTTCCACTTAATTTGAGTCAAGTACTAGTGGCTACCGGTTTTGCACCTTGCTAAATGCTGTACAAACTCATTACACAATCTTCTGCTTCTTCTCACTAAACGTGGCTAAAGGTTCATGTGGTTGCAGTGGAACTTTTGGCTGATCAAGAGGTATAAGAGGACACGCCTCGTTTCTATGTGACGTATGCTACAAGTTTGGGCATAAAACCTATGTGTGCCGTCATCTTGTGACCTTAAATTAGCTCTACTCCAGTCGTAATTCCCAATGTCTCGAGCACCATTCCTGACTGCAGCCTGGCAGTACTTGGAAGGTACAAATTACCAGAAGCTTGATACACGAATTGATACATTCAGTGATGGTTTATAACGTATATACCTTGGAGGCTTGCACTGTCAAGCAGAAGAGCTGAGCTGAGCTGAGGATCATTAGCTGATTCCTCAGAAACAGATGAAAATTATAGATATTCCTATGAAATTGGAAAATACTACTGGATTTATATAAAACTATGTTATGTTTAGTTTGTAGGGAAGAGAATCAAAGGAATTTGTATCATGGAAAGGAATTGAAAGAAAAAAAAAGAGTTCAATGATAACACATTTCTATGTTTCAATAGGCATTCAACAATGTGAGTTCATTCATTTGTTGTCAAGTTGGAACTGTAACATAGGGGGCAAAAAGGTTAATGTAATGTAAGCTATGCATCTAAACATTATGGATCCTGCAAGCTGAGGGAACACAGGCTGACTTCTATTTTGCCAATTCATATACAGAACAATATTTGATAAACCAGATCAGAGATTGAACTGGCAAGACGTGCTTCAATTTGTTGAAATGGATGGCTAGTAAATAAATTAAAAACAAAAAAATATATTAAAAAAGTAAACCAAAAATAAAACAGTTGAACCACCCACAGTTCAAATAAAGTTGAACCAACTAAAAAGCTAACCGTTTCCCAGGTGAATTTGTTGAACCTGCCGGTTTGGTCTAGCTTTTAAAACATGGGTAAATATTAAGAATGTTGGTCCCCCTTATATTGCCGAAAAGCCAACAATTAAGCATCCCTATGTTATGCATGTAATTATTCTTGGATAGTCTTCTATAATGAACCTTTTGACAGCAGTTTTTTCTTTCTCATTGACTTAAATTCCATGAACAATGAAGTTATTGAAGTATCCTTACTAGTATAGTTTTTGCTTTTTATGGTCAATTGCTTAAAAAGTTAAAGAAAAGATGTACCAGTGATTTACTTAATTTCTTATGTTAAACAGATTGGTTCACATGAAGTAATTATATGTATACTAGCTGCCCAGTTTGCTAATCTTGGTGAAAGCATTATTGGTGCTTCATTTCAAGAGAAGGAAGGATTTCGATGGGTACGTTCCCGAAAAACTGATTTATTTTTTGTTTAATCGTAGAACTATCTCACCAACATGTCTGATGTAGCCAGGTTAAGTTGTCTGCTCGTGTTCGAGTTAAGACAGTGTTCAAAAATCAAGTACCTATAGTTTGTGATATATGACATTCAAATGATATGGTTGACTTCTTGTTTAAGCATACATTGCATGGTAGACTAGATGATACCTACCAACATGTGTTACTTGCATGTATGAATTCACGGTGAGCTTGACAGAATTACGGTGTCGGTATGCCATCATGATTTTAACAAAAGCTAGCTTTAACAAAACCCGGGTGCCACCGTGATTTCATCAAATGCACTGCCATTCCAAACACGGACAATGGACTTTTTAATGGGAAAACGATACCTTTGGGCTGAAAATGAACGATATCATGATTTGATTCGCCGACTTAATCTGCATATATCTGGTAGCAATATGTAATTCTAAACTATAGTTATTTATGATTGCTTTATCCTTTTTCTGCAGCTCAATAATGATATAGTCAACATCATCAACATATCAATGGGAAGTATCATAGCAGTCTTAATGCAACAAGCACTCCAAAACTTGCATCCCTAAATTTGCTGCAAAATTATCTTGGAGCTCAATTATTCATTTATTTATTTGCAATATAGAAAACTAACTCAGATATTTATCTAGTCCTAGATGTTCAAGTGTCTTACTTATGCTAACAGAATCAAGTCTCTTGTGTTGAAAGCAATGGTTCTTTCAAATTAAAGATTTGAACTATCCTTTTCTTGTATAAATGTAGACCATGAAAGAAAAGTTTGTGTTACTGTAATCAAGGCTTTCATTATTGTATAGTTAATTTTAGAAATTGATTGTTCTTAATGGTGGTTAAGATGCATCACATCGCGTTCTTGATTCATCAATGACTGCTTGCAAGTTGCAATGCAGATGTATTATCTGTATTCTGCACATTATTTGTGTTGAATTAAGATTCTCTGAATTTCAAAATCCCTAAGCAAATGTGGAAAATCTAATTTGTGTCACCCCAATAAATAATGCCACTTTTAAGCATTGAAATAGCAGATACCTGTCTTGATTCATTGGATATTTGGATTAATTGGATGTACATGTGGGGGAGAAAAGTCAATTATTGAGATATGATGCAATTAGTAACCATTTGATCACACTTGTGCCATATTTGATAGTTTCATTTTTGCATCTGGATTAAGAAATTCAATTAAGATGCATTTGTACTAATAGATCTTTTTTTTCTCTAATTAATTTAGAATTTTTTATTTTCAATGAAAAGAGTATAAATACTAACAAGAAAAAGTATACTTCACTAACAATCATATAAAAGTAAATCATCTTAATTATGTTTAAGGTATAGTTGGAAAATAAGTATTAATTATATCTTGATTTTCTAAAACATCATTGTTTTAGCAAATATAAAATGTTGAAACTAACAAAAAGTTTGGAGAGAGAGGAAAATTGCTCTTTTAAGCCGTTGAAATCGCTCTTCTTCACTTCAAAATGACCATTATACCCCAAATTGTAGTTAACTGTTGTTAGATACCTAATACTCCATCCGGTCCTATTTATAAGAAACATTTGACTTTTTTGATTCATCGCATAAATGATGTATTTGGTCGATATTCTAGACAAGATACATCAACTACTCAGTGAATCTAAAAAGTCAAATTTAACTTATAAATAGGACCGGAGGGAGTAGCAGATAGCTAACTGTCAATGCTCTATTATGCAATCAACATCACTTGTTTTGGGAATCAAGACACAAAACAGTTTGTTTAAACACCTGTGACTGAGAAACATAATTCTAAAAAAAGTACAACAAATTCAATAACAATACTTGCTCATAAGCAACACTACATAATCATTCATAATTCAATGATATTATACCAATTTGACATTACATTACAAATACACAAACGATTCAAATCAACAACAATTCAACATTACGGATGTTTGATAGCATATTACACAAAAAACTTAAAAATTCATAAAATGACATCAAATCTCTACTAACAATTTGGACACTTTCAGTTGAAACGAACACAAAAATAGAGCTCATTATTTTCAACCATCGAGGAAAACATGGATGCTACATCGTCATCATTCTGAAAAATGTCAGGATGGTAAACAATTTTCCAATGGTCTTCATCTTTATCCGCCTCAGATCAACGCATCTTCATCTTCTTCAATAACTGCAAGATCTTATTTTTCTTCATCTTGAGTATCACACAAAATTGGATTGATTTTATTTGATATTTTTTCGGTGGTTTCTCTTGTTTTTCAATATCCACGAGGTCTCGAAACCAAATTTGTATATCCGAAAAAATATCTTCCCATGTCTCACCGTCTTGGGTCTTGTGTAGCTTACACTCTGTAGATGATGAAGGTATTATTAAACCATCTTAAAAAAAAAAGGAACAAAATGTTTGGGGATTAAGTCAAGACACATGATGTGGGTAATTGGGTTAGGTGGTGGACTACCTCTAATTGGGAAAAAAGTATCAAAAACATCGATTTTATAATTTGCCAACTCAACTACAACCTTATAGTAACAAGTTGCAACAATGTAACTCATGTCTGGTAATGTAAACCACTTATCTTTGAATGCAATTTCACTACTATTTCGAGGAGGATACAAACCATTCATGATATAGTTAAAACGCTCCTCAATCCCAAATAGCCCAATATAGTCACTCTTATGATTTTTCATCTTTGTAACAAGTGTTCATTTCACTTTTTGTTCTGGTGAAATGAATATATTTGTGCTCCTTCAACTTTGTGCCAGATGTTGCATCTCTAACTTGCCATCTTTGCACGACTTTATGATTCTTTGACGTGTATTGTACACTTGCTTTATATCCATCAAGCAGACAAATTCATCAGAATGTTCTTAGGTGGCACCAAACTCTTGGTCTAGTCACCAATAAGCTTTTTGTCTTTTGAAGGTGCACTTCTAACTTTGGCTCCATCTTATGAATGTGAACTCCATTAAGAATAGCTAACCACCATTCATTTGTTTCCCTATTTACATAACCATGCAACCTAAACAGACACCCACATTTTCTTGAGCATGTGACCCACATTTTCTTGACGTGGAAAAGCATTGGTCATTTTAAGATGTGAGAGAGCAAGTTGGCGGTTTGGTCATTTTGAGATGCAAGAGAGCAGCTTACAGAGCAATTTGAGAGAGAGAGAGAGAGAGAGAGAGAGAGAGAGAGAGAGAGAGAGAGAGAGAGAGAGAGAGAGAGAGAGAGAGAGACTAATCAGTAATCACCAAGACAAAGACCAATTGCTTTTCTCAAAAAGCACCGACTTAGGTAAATACTACTCTCTCCGTTTTAGAAAAAGTGTCATATTTTTGTCTAAATATAACCGTTACTTCAAAATACCAATGAATTTTTGATGATTTTTTTTACTAACATACTCAATTATCTTTTTAACAATATACCCATAAGTATATCTCTAACAATTAAGGTGTTTTAGTCTTAACATATTATATCACTATTAAAATCTAACTCAACTAATTATTTTTTTAAGAACCCCGCATAGCTCGAATATGAACTTTTTATGCGACGAAAGAAGTATATACCTATCATGGAAGAATCATCCTACGTACTCCATCTGTACGTACTGTTTTAATAATATATTTAGCCATAGATATTTAACCTTTTTTTGTGAACGAAATTGCAAAACTTCTCCCACCAAATTATACACATACGTCGCGTTACTTAGGTCCATAATAATCATTGGTTTTTGTCTATGTCGAAGAATCTTATACTGATTTTGGATTTGAAACCGGACCAGTCATCTTTATCTACATGTCAAAATGAACACTATTCTAGAACTTCCTGGTCCATGTGTTAAATAAAAATGCAATCCCTCACTTTCAATGTTTGATGTAGACACTTGAATTGTATAGTTGTATAACTAAGATTATATCCTACAATGAAGGGCCAAAGCAATTCAAGTTGCTAACAAATCTGATTCTAAGCATGCAACTTGCCCCACACGTGTAGGGTATGGTTACAGCTACTAAAGCTAGTGTTTGGCTTGATGTTTCATTTTCATTCACACGATATATATAAATAAAAAAAATATGGGACTGTTAGGGTGGAAAAAATATTTAAAAAAAAGAACCAAATTGTTAAACTGAACTAAACCATACTAAAAAACCAAACCATTATTAACAATTTTGAAACGGAACTAAAACAATTCGGTTTAGTTTAAAACAATTCAGTTCAATTTAAAACAGTTCGATTCAGGATAGTTCGATTCAGTTTTAAAAACTTTTAAAATTCAATTTCATTTGGTTTTTTATATTTTATTCAACGGTACTAATAATAATAATTCGGTTCGGTTCAGAACAGTTCGATTTAGTTTGAAATATAAACAGTTTGGTTTGGTTCAGTTATTTTAAATTTAACAAACATTTCAGATCGGTTTGGTTCAGTTTTATTTTGAACCGAACCATGTCCACCCCTATGTTCACAAGGGGATCAAATTCTCTCCGGTGGCTCACCCGTAATGAATCTCGATCATTGATTTCAAATCATATGATAAATATCAGTAAGCTATGTTTAAATCATCTTGATTATTAATTTAGATCCTACCAAGTTGATGATATATGTACGGATTCAAATGAATTATACTGTTGAGGATATTTATTTTTCTTGTTGATGGCTAAATGGCATGTAGGGTAAGATAAAGTGTGAACACACTTGGTCACATGTAGTTTACCAATCTTTGAAGGGGATATTTTTGGTGAAATATATAATATCATATTAATGACAAGAGGGACTTTTTTTATTATTATATCTCCCAAAAAATATCCTTCTTGTCTTGTAGTTCTTATAAAGATCTACATTTTTCACTATACATTCAAATTGTGTGCATATTTGAATGAAATAATTTAAATATATTTAGGTTTAACTAGTTCCAATATTTTATTTGTTATCAGTAGAAAAAAAATGTGTCTCAACTTTGAATTTAATTTTGAAAACATAAATTTCTTGAAGAATTTTATCACTTATGAGGATATCCAATTTATAATAAAGAAGTTATTTTATGTTATTTAGACTTCTTTTTATTTGTGTTTTCCATCATTTGATAAAGGATCACAATCACCAAACGTAGTTGGAAAAAATAAATTAAATGGTGAGACAATGAAAAATATTATTCCACTTGAAAAATCATCAACTTTTTTCTTCTTTAGAATCTAAATGTGACGAGATCAATACATCCCAGTCCCTTCATTAAAACATTAACTTAATATTTGGTATTATCTAAAAATTACAATGATTCAATACGATTTTATAGAAACTACAAAATAAAATTCCTTAAAAATAATGGTGAATCACCGCAATTCTGATATACTCATTATAATATCGAACACATACTAAATTGGTAAGCTTCTACTATAGTCAGAACTCACTTGTCAATTTTGTTAACATTTTGATTTTTTGTATAAGTTTATCACTCTTAAACCAAATTAGTTGAAAGTGTGGCTTCTAAATATGTTAACCATAAAGAAGTTTTTATTTTGAAAGAAAAAAATTGTCGCGTAATAAGCCACTTTATAAATCTCTCCTATCAAGACATGATATGTGTACTATTTCAAAACAACTCTCTTTCATACTCTTATTGTGTTTTTAGCTTTTACTCTCTATTGTTTTTATCAAAAAAAAAAACAAAAAAAAAAATTGTCCCAAAAGTTAACCACAAATAGTTATACATATATCTTTACTTATCTCTAAAATACTTTAGTTATCCTCCCCTAAGTACCTAGTACACTTAGTTATCCAAATAAAGGGAAAGATGTTAGTTAGCATTAACATTAAAAAATTTGTTAATAACATTAATTTTTCCTTTCCATTCATCAAGGGAGTAGATAAAATATCCCTTTCCACAAATGATAGGTTGTAAGTTCCTATCTATCATGACCATTCTAGTCCTTTCTTGAACCTTAATATGATAAAAACAAAATAGTTATCACTAGTACCATCTTTTTTCTCTGAACTTTTTTGAGCAAAAATTTAGTGCAGAGACATCACATAACAAAAATGACATCCAAACTATGTTGGCATCTCAGGACCACCATCTCAGGACCACCGCCGGCGCGCATTCTATGCAGCTTTTTACATTCATAACTTCAAATTTATTGCAATTAACTTCTAAGAACAGATAATCATAATCATTTAAGAATTTCTTCAATAGTATATTGGCATATACCATTGTTTTCTTACACATCAAGTAAACAAGATAAACCAAATCTTTTAGAAACTTGAGATGTATAATGAAGGAGCAAAACTCTTTACAGAACCAACTAAAACTGAACAAGGATCTCTATGATATCCAAATAGATACATACATCTACATTGGATTCTAGAAATGAAATGAAGATGTTACAATAGCAAAACTTAAATGAAAGCCTTCATCACTCCAATTAAAGTGGAGTTAGAAATTTACTCCAAAGAAGAAACTAAAACAACCATGAATAGAAGAAATATTAAACTAATCAACTTCAATTTTCACTGTAAGAGGAGAACACTTACTTAGCATCATAACAAATGAAAGAGCATTGTCTATAAGTTATAGGGAAGGGATCAGAGGAACCAAATTAATGATGATTCCGCGGTCTTGAAAAATTACTACTATTCTGAGGGTGTTGCATGCTAGTAAAGCCTATGTCCGGAACAAATAGAGCATTATCGAATGAATACCGAGGGTTTTTTGGCCAGTTTAGCCCGGAAGCTGTAGGTGGTGAAGGGATCTGAGGAACTGTCCAAGATGAATCTGGAACACGGTCCATGTAGTCGTCGTATTCCATTTCCTCTTCATTGGATCTTAAAATAGGAGAATCAGAATCTTCAAGCTTACCACTGTCAGCCTGCACAAACGCATCAGAAGGACCGCATAAGCATTCGACCATAGAGACTAACACTGCAGTAAGACTGTTAACCACTGCAACAGCTGACGGATATAAGGCCTGTTTGAATTGGCTCATTTGAACTTATCTGCTGACACATGCACTTGAATATATTGCTTGTGAGAGCTTACGAAAACAGTTAATAACATGTCCATAAGCTGTTTTAAACTTATTTTCATAAGTTTTTAAAGATAGCCTGTGAAAACAACTATTAGCTTAAATGAAAACAGTTTGACTTTAATTTTATCATTTGTTATAAAAACAGTTTATGCTATAAGCGCTTAGTTAAAATGTTTATCCAAACAGGGATATAGTGCTACTGAAATAGCTTATCATCACCTTTACTACTTTCAACATTCATTTCAAAAAAGAATGTTTATAATATGTTGAGTGAAAGTCAAATGAATATTGCACTTCTAAAAGGTAAAGTTTTCCATAGTTAAGAAGAGCTTAAAAATAAGAGAACTAAAGAAACAAAGCACAAGCACTTCAATCAACCAAACAACATATACCACCAGTTCTTAACATTTCTGAATTTACAATGTACATAGGAAACAAATATTTGCCAGTGATCCAATCGTATGGATATGTTCACAGGGCATCCATGAACAGAGAAGAGAGAAATCTAAAAATTCTCAGTGAATCCATGATCTAAATAGTAAAAAAAAATATTGAGGGTAGAATGCAGAAACTATGAACATACCCTTGAATTTGATGATCCATCCATGTAGTTATAATTCTGACTGAAATCATTTACGCCGAAAAATTCATCAATTGTCCACTGTGACATGTTTCCAGAGTTAGAACCACCACCATAAGACACCTTGGCTGGTGGAAAATCTCCAAATCCTCCGGCTTCGGTAGGCAACATTTCATTGTATTCAGATGATTGAGGCATTTGCGAAACCTTTCTCGAGACAGAAGAAGATTTTGTATCGGAAACTTTCTCACCAGAATCCGTCTTCAACGAATTTGAGGAAGTGCCGTGATCAGTAGCTTCTAGGCCAACTTTTACACCGGTCAGAAGAAACCTTTGATGTCCTGAGACAAATGCATTTGCAGTGTGTATTGCTAAATCACATTTTCGACAGAGTAAAGCGCGATCCTCTAGACAAAAGAAATAGCCGAATGCTTCCTGAAAGATTTAAATAACACAATTCGAGTTCTTTCAAACTGAACCAGGACAAATAGCAAATTAACAAGGTTCTACCTCAACAAAAATGTCGACAATGGTTTAAGTCACAAAAACATGACAAAAAACAAATTAACAAAGCTATCAACTGCATACAACCACAAGAAACCTATATAGCACTGACACTTCAGATTGAAGACGTGTCCATCGTTTGATACCGACATTAAAACATAGTTATATTCAATTACTTCCATTTTCTCAAATGATTACCAGTGTCGACGTTCAAATGTTGGGACCGATTTCTGTGTGTGTCAAGCAAGAAACTCTCATATTCAAGGAAAAGGATTTGAATCACAATTTCCACTTTCTAACTTGTCATAGAAGCAAGGTTTAGTAAGACACTCACAAATATCTTGATAAATATTAGAGACCAAACAGGAAATGCTAACGAGCGCCCCGGACAATATTTAACAACCTTAAATGGTAAGTTTTTATGAAAAATTGAATATACAATGCATTGAAAATTTAAATATTTGACTTATGAATGAAATAATTTCTTAATTTAGAATCCTTAAAAAGTGTATGGAGCACTCGTTAACAAGACCTTATACAAAATTATAGATTTGTTAGTGATCAACAAATGATTCCAAACATTTTAGCTGTTTCTAATCAATCAAAGATCTTCAATTTAGTTCCAGAATCATATAAAGGTTTCAAGCAATCTCGTCAAAATATTACAATTTAATTTAAAAAATATAAATAAAAGGAATCTCCTCTTTCTAAAACAATAAAAAAAACTGTCACATTGCAAATCCTAAAATTGTAAAGTATCAATAAAAAAAAACACATCTTTGTAAAGTATCAATAAAAATCAGCAACAAATGTTACAATCAAAGAAAAATAAATACACAATAATTTTAACAGTGTCCAATACCAAAACTTGATCATACCAAACTTTTTCTTTTTTCATGAAATTTACCACTCCAAATAAATATAAAAAAATACCATTCAAATAAATCAATAAAAAACCTCTTTAATCCCAATTAAAAATCACAAAAACAACAAAAAAAAATGAAAATACCTGACAAATATCACATTTAGGCACATGAGAAGAAGAAGCAGAAAGAGGAACTCTTTGATGTTTGCTAGCAAGTTTATTAGCAGCATGAACTTTCTCATCACATTCCCAACACAAAGCAGCTTCATCAGCACAACAAAGAACCTTAGCCTCTGCACCTTCACAAACATTACACTGAATCTTCATCTCAAATTTTCAAGCAAAACCCACTTCAAGTTTCAATTTTCCCACACCAAAGTTTCAAACTTTAACCTCAAAAGTAGAGAAAAATTATGATTTTTTTTTTGGGTTTTTGAGTAAAAGTGAAAGAAGAAGAGGGTTTAAGAAAGGAAGAAAAATGGAGGATATTTTTGTGGACACGTAGTTGAAGGACACGTGGCATGAATTTGGTAGTGTCGTGGCATAGGAGACCGCCTTTGCTGGCTTTGGTCATTGGTACATTGTAAGAGAAAATTTAAGAATAATATCTTAAAAAGAACACAACATAAATATCTTGGTTTTCTATTCTATTTGTTAGGTATGTTCTTTTTTATGTGAACCTTGTGTTTTCTTGTAAACTTTTCAATATATTGATATTCATTTAAGGTGACTTCTATCGGTGGATAGATTACTATGAATGAGTATTTATAACTATCAGAAATTTAAAATTTGATAAACGATATTGATTTGTTGGATAGATTATAATTTTATGGTTTAAATAGTGATTTGGTTGACATTACTCATTTGATGGATACTTATGACCATGATTCATATTAGAACTTCTCCTTATTTAAATGATGGTTAACAACAATAAATTGATATAAATGGAAGAGTCTTTAACTTTAAAGCTAGTAGTTAGCGCTTCAATCCTTGATTGCCACGTATGGATTGATTTCGAGCAAAAAATATATCTTATAATTTAGTTTTTTGTGTTATACCATTAATTTTCAGAGGAAGTAGACTCATGTAATCCAGATTTTGGTTGAAAGGTAAAAAAATATTATTCAAGAATTGTTTCATCCAAAATTTTAACTCAGATTCTCCTGAATAATTTATTATTTAGGAAACTCAGTAATCAATTATATCAAATTGCTTAGTCGAATCTTTCTTATTATTTTGGACCAACGTGTAAAAAAAAAAGGAGTTAATATACTTTTTCTTTTTGTAATAAAATGATTGCCAACTTTTTGTAGAAGAAAGTGATTACCTTTTTTCAAGAGTGGTTTTTTTTATACTCATTTGATGTATGATATTTCATTCAATTATGAATACCTGTTCTATGAGATATGGTCAAAACACTTTTCAGAGGTTCTGTTATAAAAAAATTGCAAAAATATTCTCAACTTGTATGAGAAATTCCAAGATTCATTCAATAGGAAGACTTCTCCACAAAGATATTATTATACTTCAGTAGTCGGTACAACCGGCTCAACACTGTTAAACCGCGGTTTGGTTCAATTTCTTTTTTTCTTTTGTTGAGAGGTTGTTCAAATAATTCTTATTTTTTGTATTAAAAAAAAACGTTTAAATGTTATTTATTGATTTATTTATTTATCACTCAGCTCTAACAGATGTCTCATCGATTCAATTTGCAGTTCAGTTTACAAAACAACAATTATATCCACTAACAATAAATTGATTCCTCCTCCACTAAAAAAAAAATTTGATTCCTCCTAACATGTTTAAAGAATTTCATTATTTGGTAGTTTCCTTCTTGGTTTCCTAGCTATTGTGGAGATCTTCAGTATCTTACATGATGAGATCAAGCGTTGTTGCTTGGTCTAAAATTGTATTGAGAGGTATGTCATAGAAAACTTATATATTTTTATTATTCTTTTTGTGTGGTACAATTAGTGATGAAGGACACTCTAATGTTTCATCATTATACAAATCTTTGGAACTCATCTAAAATTATCTTACTTAAGATTGATTTGTTTCTATTTATCATATCTTTCGGAAATGGAACTCTTGTGTTGATATCTTTGTTAAGTTTCGAGCTAATAACGTTGACCATCTTGTTACAGTTAATAAGCCATTGCCGTGTTTATCACATGCTTCACTAGACGATGCTTTAGACGTGGCCTTTTTTAAGGACTTGGTTTTTCTTTTCCAAAAGCTAGCAACACACATTCTAACATATATTTTTCAACAAACTCTCTTTGATTGGTTAAAATTTACATGTGACCCACACGATTTGGTAGGACCCATGTGAATTTTAATCAATCAAAGAGAGTATGTTGAAAAGTGTGTTGCTAACATTTCTCATATTTTAATTTGGATCAAGAACCCATTTTTCACTATTTGAATTCACTATGAAATCAAAGATATTTTGTAAATGTTGATCAAAGTGGATATTTGTAATTGTATGCATATCTTTTTTGTGTTGTTTAATGTTAATAATGTGTTTATAATAAAGTGGGTGTAAATTAGCAAAGATTGTTCAAATTAACAAATGTTTTTAATGATAATTACAAAACTAACTCTCTAGTTTAAATAATAAAGATGAATTTTTTTTTTGTCCAAATGAAGTAGTTCACACTTGCTAATTTACATCTTAATATTTTTAGATGGATGTAAAAATTAACAACCTATATACATAATGTAATAAAATACTTTAGTGACGTTTTCTCTTGTTTTGTGGATAATAAACCGTAGCTTTTTATTTTTCTTTCTTTGTTACAATTTTCAATTTGATTTTTTAGTTGACTGGCTGAGGATATTTATCCATTTATTTTGGAAAGTGTACTCATTTATGCAAACAAAATTAGAAGGCAAAGGGTTTGGTCATGCCTTCTTGTTCCTAAGAAAAAGGGAATGAAAGTTTTGTAAAATTTCACAAGCGTGAACTGAGGTCCCACTGTTTATGCAAAAGAGGAGGAAATGAAAATGAGTTTTGGATATGAATGGGATATTTTGTAGCATAAGATAAGATACATAGTGGGGTATTAGACAAAAAAGTGAAGGAAAAAAAATATTAATTTAAAGCTTAGATCTGAGTTAGTGGACTGGATTGATGCATGAGCAGGGATATTTTTTTTACATTGAAAATGGAAATTCAATGTTTACATGAGTACATCTATGTGAACTTTTTTTGAGCCACAAAAGGAAATGATAGTTAAATCAGTTGTGTTTTTAAAAGAAAAAAGAAGGAAAAAAATTATGAGTGGAACAGTTCTTGATTGAACTATATATATATATATATTAGGGTCGAACTTTGGATTATTAAAATTTATTCTCTTAGAAAGCATAGAATTAACATAAAAAAATGAATGATATTAACCTTTTTGTTGTGATATCAACAACAAAAACAAAACAAATTTGGATAACTTTTATATAAAAAAATGATGTAATTATTCGACTTAAAGATTAATTTAAGCTCTTTTTTTTCTCCTCACATATGTTATACTCATTAACATTAAATTTAAATCGATCTACTCACAACATAATTAAATTGAGTTGGAATGTTCTAATTTTTTAAAACAAATTGATGACTTCGTTTGAATAGAGAAAGACACAGAAAATTGACGGTTATGAAAGATTTTTATCATTCAATTCTTTTTCAAATATTAGTAGTGGAATGAAGAGAATCCTATAACCACTTTAAAGAATTTTGTTATCTATATATATAGTCTCGTACCACACTAAAAACTATGATAAACTATATTTTGTAGTACAATGCCATGATCATCGATGAAGTTTATGTTGATTCGTGGACAATAAAATATAGATTTATATTTTTCGTTTTCTTTGTGTGTTTTAGAGTGTCCGAGTCAAGACACAATCCATCAATAGACTAAGTCACCCTCAATCACTAGCTCATAGGCAGATCATCCCATAAACTTGCCCTAGAGGCACACATGAGGATTATACAAGGATTATTAGATTGTACAAGGACTACTGATTAATTGTAAAGGGATCGTTAGATTGTACAAGGACTATCAGATGAAGATCAAATCACAATCTATCTACAGATGTCCAAGAAAACAACCGTCCAAGTTAGGGTTTTACGGTTCCTTGAACCCTAGTCCACCTTATGGGCCCGTTTATTTTAGATTTAAAAAAAATGGATTTTCCTTTGTATTTTTAAAAATAGATTTTTTTGAAATTTACTTAAAAATAGTAAAAGTTATTTCAAACTCATTTGAAATAAGTTAAAAAAGAGATTTTGACAATCACTAACTTAAATATTCATTGTTCGAGATTTTACATAGTAAAATCACATATTTTTTCAAAATGACATCTTTCAAAAATGATTTTTATGAAAAGCTATTTGAAATAGCTTTTTTTTTTTTTAGAGATTTTTTCAAAATCTTAGTATCCAAAAAAACTTATAACCAAATAATGAAATACTTAGAATGACATTTTAAGATAAACTATTCAAACAGATTTTTCATTTGAAACTTAAGTTGAAAATTTCTTTGTTAAAAAAATTATAACAAAAATACTTTACACTATCAAAATCTATTTTAATAAAAAAAACCTCTCACCTATAAAGCTCATCAACTTAACCATCATAGTGTTTGTAAGTACAACCCTACCTCCGACACCGAAGACGAAAATTCCAATCAAGTACCACCGTCCAAGAAACCTTCTTCCACCGTCTGCCGCCGCTGTTGTGAACCCGAGTTCCAAGATCAAAATAGTGAAGATTTTTTATTTAATTTTTTTTTAGACTGAGAATATATAAACCATTTATAATGGGTAGTGTATTCACTTATGTAAACAGAATGAGAAGGCAAAGGATTCGGTTATGCCTTCTTGTTCCTAAGAAAAAGGGAATGAAGGTTTAGGAGAATTTGGTTGGCGTGAACTTAGGCCCCAGTGTTTAGGCAAAAGTGGGGAAATGAAAATGAGTTCCGGACATGAATTGGATATTTTGTTGCATAACATAAGATACACCATAGTTTTAGACAACAAAGAGAAGGGGAAAATACTAATTCAAAGCATGGATGTGAGTTGAAGGAGTGGATTATTGATGCAAGAGTATGGATATTTCTTAACATTGAAAATGAAAATTCAATGTTTAGTTAATTAAATCTAAGTAAACTTATTTTGAACCACAAAAATAAAAGATAACTAAATCAAGTCTGATTCCAAAAGAGAAAGTTGAATATAGTATTAACATTTAGGATATGTTTTTGAAAGGCTAAGTCTATATTTTAAAATATATGTGACGTTTTGTTTCATAAAAAAAAAAGTGACGTTTTAAAATAATAAATAAATAATCAAAGAAGATGATAAATGTTTATATACTACTTCCTTTAAAAAAATGGTTATATACTACTTCAATTAAACTACCAAAAAAATTGATTTAAAAAAATAACATTTCAAAATGTCCATAATTTAAAAGAGAAAAATAAATCCTCCCCTTGGAAACCCTTATCCAAACATTCACTAGTTTTCATAATATTGTTTTTTATAATACTATTTTTTTTTTCTAAGTAGTTTAGTTGCTATCAATTCATTTTTTTAAGGTGAATAAATGGGTGTTTAAGATTCGAACTCTGATTACTGCACATAAGCAATATCCCTACTAATTGAGTTAAGTTCATTGAAACTATTATAATATTACATTTATAGATAAAACCAAAAAGGAATATAAAGGAAAAGCACTAAGTAGTTTTTCCAAAGAAAATACAACCTTTTTATTTGTACTTCCTTGAATTCTCTACATCCAGTTAGCACTTCATTTTCTCTTTCTCCCTCTCTTCCTACCACAACATCACTTATCACATTTTTCACACCTCTCTCTCCCTCCCTCTCTCTCTATTTCTTTCTCTTCTTGGTGTAGAACGGATAATGGTTGTACAAAAATAATTTTCCAAGAAAATATGAGATATACATAAAATATGGCTTTGTGCATAGATTGGAACAACGGGACTAACAACTTTACTCACCCCATCTTATCAAAAAAAAAAAAACTTTACTCACCCCACATTTCGATAAGGCAAAATTACATTTATCGTGGTAAAAATCAAATCACAAATTTCTCACAATAAAAATAAAGAATATCACTCACTCAAAAAAAAAAAATACATTATAAAAAAAATGCAAAAAAAAAAAAAACCTTTGAAAA
>Ga0228711_1005697_pt1 | contig 18897 bp, 8 predicted proteins | sample MedpolnodulmetaG_2_FD_177996 | JGI IMG/M metagenome (GOLD analysis project Ga0228711, IMG submission 177996) | Root nodule microbial communities from Medicago polymorpha collected in Santa Monica, California, United States - brown nodules | ecosystem: Host-associated > Plants > Roots > Nodule...
TCATGAATTTTGGTAAAAAAAAAAAAAAAAATTAATTTCGAGTGAAATAATTAAGTTGAAATTATTAAGATGATAAAAATCCAGACATCCAATCAGAATCTGCCACGTGTCATCCATTATCTCTAAAGAATCTTCTCTCTCCGCCTCTTCTGCATCTCACTCGCGCTGTCGACGCGTGTTGCACACGCGCCAGGCTTTGGTCAATCGCTCGCTGCCACGTGTCCCTGTCGCAGACCATTAAACAATGTTGAATCCATTCAACACCTCTCTCCTCCACATCACTTTTCCCCCACTTTCAACACACCATTGGGATGGTCACAAGTGTTGAATCCCACTTTCAACACTCCCATTGCACTTGGTCTAAGTTTCTTTATCAAGGCCTATCAGTCACTGATATGGTTTCCCCTGTAGGTATGTTCTTATTTTTGGTATACAATTTTGAAAGACAGTACATAATTTCAAATAAGGAAATCACTGATGATGTAATGAATTTCATGTCATGAGCAATAATTTTTCTGTGATTTAGTGAAAATAACTAGTTATTCTGGTTCTAGATTAGATGGATCTTATAAAGCTTTCTGCATACTATATGAATTTTCTTCTTTCCAAAGTGTAGGTAGACCATAATAAGATCAATACACCTCTCTAATCTAATGGCAAAAATTCACCTTTCCATGATGGGAAAATCTTTCCCTGTCCCACCCTAAATGCCACCCCTAAGGTGTGTTGGTTGCATTCGTTGGAATGGTATTCCTATAAATAATATTCCAAAGAATAACATCTCTACCCATGTGTTTGTTAAAGATTTAGATTTCTTGTAATGAGAGTTTATAGCAAGTTTTATTCCAATTATTCCCATCCATCCATGGGAATAACAATAGAAAAAATAATGTGCGAATAGCATTCCTGAAAACAAATTTTCAAAACATAAAAAAACATGAGAATATTGCATATCCAATATCACATCCCAATAAATCATATTACAAATCTTGAAACAAACACACCCTTCTTAGGGTAAAATCAATCATCATAGTTGTAAATTTATGTTTTAAAAAAAATCATAGTACAAAATGAGGCAGAAAATAGCCACCAAATAAAACCACCACATTCCCTCTCTACTACAATACATTGAAGATTCTAGTCCCAATTTTCCAGATTGCATTCTTCTTTCCAATGAAATTCGTAATTGAACTTGGTATACGACCAGCTCGATTAAATGGAACATGACCAGCTCGATCAAATGGAACATGTTTCAACTCCCTGCAAGATAGAAACCAATAAACTTCAGAATTTTATAATCCCCTAAACCAGGACTCCCTTGCACTAAATACACAAATCTCAATTTTCAAGCAACAAAAATAAACATGCTTTGCCATTTTTGGTCACAGAACTTTTCAAGCAAAACTGGACACCTGATCCAGAGACTTAATCTTTCAAAATGTATAAGCCACCACAACAGAGTGAGTTAAAACACAAGTTTGATGAGTAACAAAACATGTTGTATGTCATTTTTGCACAAACAAGTTATGATGGAAGGAGTAAATTTCATTGACTAAAAATAATGCAATTAGGCCTTCGATTTCTTCCCTTTGGCTACATTCGGTTGGTTCTTGAATGGCAGGAAAGTTCTTCCTTTCATGAATGGCCTAAGGACTTCTGGTATCTCTACTCCATCCTCCTTCTGGTTGTTCTCTAGTATGCAGCAAACGGTCCTTTCAGTAGCCGCGAGAGTAGATTTCAACAAATGAACATATTGCTTCAACTGCTCATTGCTCTGCAACAGGATAAAAGAGGCAAAATATAACAGTTAAAATTATGAAACTACAGTCGTAAAGAGCGTCGAATACAGTTAGCCAAAAGAACATATTGCTCAAGGAAAAACATGGCAGTCATAGACCCACTTTAAGCTAGTAGTGTCTAATTGAAAACTATATTGGTCTTCTAAACAGAAGTAAACGCACCATCTTCGGTCCATATCGAATTTCCAATTTAGTCATCTTCGGTCCATATTGCTCAAGGAAAAACTTGTTGACCCAACACTTGGCGAATAATACTAAATAATAAAGCCATCAATATGATGAACTTAGGTATACTGACCTTCTTCGGTCCATATCGAATTTCCAATTTTCTGGCTTCGTAGTCTGTATAATTTGAACAGGACGCCAACTTCCTGTATGTTTTAGAAGCTGGAAACCATGCTTCTAGATCATACTTCTTAGCCGCGGCAACATTCAAGGCTCCAGAAACGATAGAAACAATTTGATAGGGAATGTTCAGCGCTTTGTAGAAGTGCTCAGAGTTCTTGAGCATTTCCTCATGCATGTCCCATGAATCATTATCGTTTGGGGTAGTAATACCAAACCGATCCACCTTTTCGAATTGATGAACTGGAAATACAGTGTCCCTACAATGAGATACAGCAGCTTCTTTACGAAAGCAATATGAAAATCCAGCATACCTACAACAAGCATGTTCCCAAGATTAAAAATAACATAATTTTCCAATTGTAATATTATACATGTAACTAAATTCAAGTTACCTTAGGGATGGCCGGGTAGGATGGACCCATTCGTCCGAATGATATGCATACAGAGGTTTGTTTGGTGGTGAAAAAACATACGTACCATCCCCGGATACCTAACAAAGAGAAGAAAAAGATTAGGGTGGATATTGGCTTGTTATGTAGTTTTAATTTCAGACAGTATATTCAATAAATCATTAAATCCCTCCGCTCTCAAACTTAGGCATTAGAGTATAAAGTATTCAAATTTAAGGTTTAAATATGTTTTTGATTCTCATAAATACGTCAACTTTTTGTTTGTCTCCCAAAAAAATTTCTCCAATTTTTAGTCCCTCCAAAAATTTTCATCTTCACTTTTGGTTCCTTCTCTAAAGTATACTCATATGTAGAATTCATATTTTTAAAATAAAATTTTGTAGAAAAATCAATAATATCATAAGAATCTCTCCTAAAAAAATTAGAATTTTTCATATTTGAAGGTTAAAAATTCATATTTGATTTATGTTTTGTTATAAAATTCTAATTTTTTTTTTGAAATTTTTTTTACAATATTCTACACATTAACGATGCTATTTCTAAAATACCCCTAAGTTTTCTTTTTCAATGACTCTTATTGTCATGGAACAAGTTTTCATCGAAATCGCTTTTAGAATGCACACATTTTATCCGTAAAAAAAAAACAAAAACATTTTTGATGGGATCAAACAAATTACTTGCACTTAACCAAATTTCTTAGGAAGTGTGAAATTAGGTACTTCTGCTTAAAATGGATACCAGAAAGAGTACAATACAAAAATGGCACCATTGAATTCATATAAGGACACCCAGATCAATAATGGAATAAACTTTATAATAATTTAGAAAATGTTACATGAACACCTTTTATTCATACACCTCATTGTACACCCCATGCATTACGGATATTTTGGTAAGTTCATCTCACAACCACACTTTCTCTTCTATTTGTGTGGAATCCAGGTTGTCATGTGTCAGAATTTTGTGTGGGTGTAAAAAGTGTATTGCCACATAGGATGGTACATGAATCACCACTCTATAATTTTACCTTGTAAAGCTCGTTATAAAATTCGGTTGGTTGACCATATGTCATTATATCTCTCTTGATTCGTCTTTCACCAAAAATTCAAGCCCACACAGTCTCAGAGCTTGGCAAAGACGAACAAAAACTCCATTGAGATAGTAACCTCTACCTCCATCAGCTCCTATTATGCATCAAAATGCATCAAACAACATGACAAAATATTAGGATACATTCATAATAGGTATATGACCAGAAATGTATATAAGTGACTAACATAAAACGCTTCAGCAGTGAAAACGATGATGCACAATTAACTAAAAGAAATTATACTCTTTTACATTATATTTTAAGGCATCAAGCAACATGTTAAATCAAATCAAAATACTTGACAATGTGACTGAATATGTGAATAAATTCAAACCTTGCTTCAAATTAGCTATCTCAAGCAAGTCAACTAGTTCCACGTGATTCTTGAGATTAGGTTCAGCTCTTTTCTCACCCCATGTTCGGACGACAAGATTGTTAGCCTAAAACATAAATTATCCCATGATTTCAATACAAACATTACATTATTAAAGGAAATATAAATATAAATAAAACAAACCTCATCATTGCTGATGGGAACAGAATCATGAACAAGGTTTCCAATGGTTCCAAATTTATAATTCAAGAGGTTCAGAGTTTCCTGGGCCTCGAATTCTTTCTCAGCGATTTTTTTCATAATCTCTTCAGATTTAGAAATATACTCGGTTGCATCTTCACCACCCTAACACACAGAAAGAAAATCAACAATTGCAAAAATCAAAATATAAATAAGCTTACTCGTTTGAGTTTTGAAACTTCCGTGTAGATTTTGTTGAATTCTTTACCAAGATTCTCAAACTCAAATTGACCTGAAATAAACAAAGCGAGATTACGATAATGACATGGAAATTTGATAAACTAGGAAATAGATCCTCTCCTGTCTATTATTTCGCCTGTCTATTATTCAGACATCTCTCATGGGATGTAATGTATTATGTATCATGTCATGTATTCATGAGCAACAGCCAGCATGTAATATGCCTTTAGGCCATCGCTCATGTATCTATGAGCGACAGTAAGTCATCGCTCATAAACCTCGCTCATAACAGATATGACAAAAAGCAAGCCATCGCTCATGATAGACAGAGACACAACCAGCCGCAAAAAAGGTACAGGTGAGGATCCATGTCTGATAAACGGAAGATATGATAACGTTTTCGCCATTCTTTGTCGAGATTAATAACTTCATCAACTACTTCGATGCTGGCACCACGACGGCGTTGAGATTCACGGATGATTTCAGGGTTGTGACCCTTTTCTACTCTGAAGAGATTGATGTCCAACATGTTTTCAGGGTTGCACCGAAGATGAAAGCGAGTGAGATGGATGGAGTGCAGCGAAGAGTAAAGGAGGATATATACAGTAGAAACTCTATAAATTAATAATGTTAGGACCGGAGAAATTTATTAATTTAGAGAGTTATTAATTTATCGATAAATTAATAATTATTAATTTAAAGAGTTTTTAAGTAATTATACAGTACATACCAAACAAAAAGGCAAATTAGTCTATGTCTCTTAGAATTACGTTGTAACGAACCTTGGGACTCAACGTAAATTAGTAACTACTGTGTTCATATGCATTGGAAAAATACAATACAAAAATACAACACATGAGCTATTGGATGCAATAAGAAAAGTTAGAGATGAGCTCCAAACAGAATTGAACTTTAAAGGAAAACAGACAACTATTGAATCATATTTCAATAGATTGTAATATATTTTTTTTTCAGTTTCTATGAATTATTAATTTATGATTTTCTTGGGACCGAAAATTATAAAGGGATCTCCCAAAAAATTATTATCTTATTATTTTATCGAGTTTTTCAATTTTTTACATTTACCCAAGTCGGGACCGGACAAATTTATTATTTTAGAGAGGTTATTAATTTACCGAGTATTAATTTAAAGATTTTCTACTGTAGTTAACCGCACAGTTGTAGCTGAGCTTGTTTTATCCTGGAGGCGGCGTGGTTGATAGTCTGCCTTGCACAATTTTGGGCAGTACCATGAAACATCTTAAAGAGAGCGACCTGGTTGTGACTCAACCTAGTAACAACTTCGGTAGATAATAGAATTTGAACATTCAAATACAATAGTTTGGAAATCCAAAAACAACACTAGTTTTCATTTTTAATTATGATAATGAAATTCCACAAATAGTTTTTTTTTTTTTTAAATGTTAAATCAACTCACTTGAAAAAATATTCCGCAAATAGTTAACGAGCTTAATTTGGTTAATCTGTTATTCTTTTCCCATCAATTATGTCTTCTTATTTTGTGCGAAATGACCTACTATGTAATTTTTGGTGCGATGGTGCAAAATTATGTATGGCTTAGATGCGTGAGTTCTATATGCAACAAAATAAATGCAGTTCTATTTTTACTTCTTTTTAATCCTCCCGCCCTAAATTATATGTCGCTTTGAAAAAAAAATTATCTTAAATTATATGTCATTTTACAATACTAATGAAGCATTAATGTTACTTTTTCTATTATATCCTTAACTATTTATTATTATCTGTTTTTTCATTTCTTTCATTTATCTTTTCTATATCATTTATTAAAGACAATTTTATAAAACAACTCATAAGAGCATCCACGTTAGTAGGGTCTTTACCATTTAAGACCCAGTACCTAATAGGTACCCCAATGTGGAAAAAAATTGGGGGTCTTTTACGACTGAGAGTCTCACTTAGTACCCCCAATCTTAAGTGGACCTTACACGACTTTTCAATAAAATAATCATTATTTGAGTTGCTTTTGTTGCTTTTCATTAATAAATAGTTATTGGTGGGATTCATTTAGACCTTTTGATAGATGATCTCCATTGGAATGGTTGGGTACCTATTAGGTACTATTATTAAAAAAGTAATGTGTCCATGTGGGACCCGTTTAAAACCTCAAATGTGAGGGTCTCCATTGTAAATGCTCTAATATCTCTTTTCCACACAAACTTAATTACATTTCTTAATACATGTAAAATGCCTAAAACATCAATAATTTGAGACGAAGGGAGTATAAAAAAGGAGTTGTATCTAATAGATGCATGAGATGTATACTCATAATTGTATACATAAAAACATTAACATACATGATAATGTTCACCATCAAATCTAAAAATGATAATGTTCACCTGTAAAATGTAAGAGTAGATAATAAATGATAAATGTTGTACCAATAAACTAAAGTAAATGATAAATGACTACTTTATATTGTCGTATTGCATTAAATTAATAATGAATTTACATATTCATCTATATATCTTTATTTATCATAGCTCATTTATAGGTCTACAATGGATTTTTTTACTTTCCATGTATATCTTATAAAAGAAAACAAAGGAATTCATCGTTGTCTTATATGTGCTTATCTATCTGTCAAATAAATTCAAAGGTCAGAGAGATAAAAAAAAAAAGAATTGTGCAAGGAAGTATTAAGAGCATCATCATATCATGTTGAAATTAGTCTCAAATAATTAACACGTTAAAATAATATCATAAGTTTAGAAGTATTAAAGTTATTATTTCACAACTTACCTAGAAGTTTCTATTTACATAAACACTTAAACTTGATACACTTCGGAACTGTAGGCTTAATACAAAAATAAGGTGGTCAATCAGAGTTCTGGCGGCAATCGGGCTTACGTACGGCTCTCGTTACAACAAGAAGTAGCGAAATAAATAGGATGATAATATATACAAATTTGAGAATTGCAGTCATATTTTTCTCATTAACTTGTAATAAGATGGAAAATTATTTGTTCATTGTATATGTAAAGACATTAATGTTAGTTTATGTCAATCGAAATCATTTTTAAAATCAGAATATAAAATATCGCTTAATTATATCCATGCGTCATATTTGTCCTTTGCTCATTCAGTCAATCACTTGACTATTATTTTAAATAAAATATCTCTTACCTTAACAATCCATCGTTAAATCATTTTTTGTCAATAAATTTAATTTAATTACCCCCACTCTTTCGTGGTAGATAAGGTCAAAATTGCAAAAGAGTATAATAATGTTGAAGGATGATGAGTTAGTTGTGGGAATAATTTAAAATGAGGTGATTAATTAGCATATAAATAATGAAAACATGTATCACACATTAGTACATTACTCCCTCTGTTTCTTTTTAAGCGTCTCTTTAGGGTGAATTTTTCATTTTTATTTAATTATCGTTTTGGTATTTTAAGGATATGATTTGTCAATTATACCTTTTGTCAATTATTTTTATATTTTTCAATAAAACTAATTAATGCTATATATTTGAAAAACTAAAGTTTGTTTTTTTAAACAAAGTTTGTTTGTTTTGGTTTAAAACAAAATTTGTTTCTTGTTATCTTCAAATTTAAACAAAATTTTGTTACCTATGATAATAGTTCCATGAAGAGCTAAAATTCTATAAATAACATGAGTAGTACTTGTTAAAAATTTCAAGAGATATAAGCACAATATTTAAAAAATTGAAAATTGTTTGTTATGAGACAAAAAAAAATAGTAATTTGTTGGAGAAAAAGAGTAATAATTAACAATTGTTTGTTACATATTTTATTTATTTGAAAGATAAAGTGTGTGCAAAAAAAATATGAAATTATTAGTGGATTAAAATGAGGGTATAATAGAAAAAAAGTGTGCAAAAATACACTTCGCTATTTTTGTCTAAATAATTCATGAATGATATATATATATATATATATATATATATATATATATATATATATATATGGGCCGCTAACTTACTCCCACCTAAAAACATGAACGAGTAAGTTAGCAAGTCTACTCCCACTTGTCATTTACTAAAAACGCAATTCCACCAGTTTATTACTCCCTCCGTTCCTTTTTAAGTGTCTTTTTAAAAAATTAACACCAAAATAGCGATGTGTATTTTTGCACATTTTCTTTCTATTATACCCTCATTTTAATCCACCAATAAATTCCTTTTTTTTTGCACACATTTTATCTTTCTAATAAATTTAATGTGTTATCTTTCTCTCGTAACAAACAATTATCAGTTATTATCTTTTTCTCCAACAAATTTCTATTTTTTTGCGCTCTCTCTATCTCATAACAAATATTTGTGAATTTTCTAAATATTGTGCACATCTTTTTAATTATTTTAACTCAATATAAAAATTATATTAATGAAATTTCTTTTTCTTCATTGTCATCTTGTTCTTGTTCTTGTATCTTGTCAAATGAGTCTTCAACTATTGCTCCATCTTCACCTCTCATCAACAATTCCAACGAGTCTTCTACTTTTTCTTCCTATTGAACATTAATTGAGTCTTTTATTTTTCTTCAAGAATTTTAACTCTTCTTGGAACCATTGTTTGTAACAAAATTTTGTTTAAATTTGAAGATAACAAGAAACAAACTTTGTTTTAAAAAAAAAATAACAAACTTTAGTTTTCCAAATAGATAGCATTAATTATTTTTATTAAAAAAGATAAGATTAATTGACAAAGGATATAATTGATAAATCGTACCCTTAAAATACAAAAAAGACAGTTAAATAAGAACGAAAAATTTACCCTAAAATGACACTTAAAAAAGGAACGGAGGGAGTATGTTTTTTATACGCAAGGGTACATTTGTATTTTCTTATAAAGGGCATCTCCGTTTTGTTTCGGAAACTGCGTACACCTATGTTTGCCGTTTCAACAAATCTACAAAACAATTGAAACTGTTTTATCCAAAATTTTCAACCCAGTTTGCATCGTAATGTGTTTTTTTTATTGAAGGCAATTTTGTTTTATTTGAAAAATCTTAATTGTGTATTTCTAGTTAATTGGGTAATTTTATATTTAACGTTTTGTACATAATGTTTCTAGATTATATTTAAGTTCTGTATAAAAAATATCAATTGTGTGGTTTCCAGTGAATTTTTATTTTTCAGTAGTAAGTGAATTGTGTAGTTTATGTTTTATGTTTTCTGAAAAAGAAAAAAAATGAATGAATGGTTTTTTTGGTTAGAAAAACGAATGGTTTTCTTTCCTGCATAAAAAGGAATTTTGTAGTTCTAGTGAATGATTAAATGGCTTTGACAAAACAAATGTTTTATTAAGCCACCCTGTACAGTCGAAATATAGGTACGAGGAAAAAATAAGTTTGTGACATGTTTTGCTTTTAACAAAATAAATGAAAATTCCTTAAAAAAAACAAAATAAATTTATTCAAAAAAAACTAAAATAAATGAAATTGACTAAATTGTCACTAACTCAAAAGAAATAAATTGGTTATTTAGTAAATGGCAAGTAGTAGCCCCCTATCATATATATATATATATAGATTCAGTAGAGTTGTTTAAAATTTAGTTTAGTATTCATTTAATGTTGTACTTTATAGTGGAGTATACATCTCTTATTCCTTAATTTGTCAAAAAAAAAAATCTCTTATTCCTTAAAGTTAACCCGAACGCAAAATGTTGCCCTAGATTTAACCTAACTTCAATGATTAATTTTATTGTATTAACCCTATTTAATTTAATCAAAATGTTATTTTCAAATACTTCTGAAATCTCTTATCTCTTATATTCCTTAAAGTTAACCCGAACGCAAAATGTTACCCTAGATTTAACCTAACTTCAATGATTAATTTTACTGTATTACCCCTATTTAATTTAATCAAAATGTTATTTTCAAATACTTCTGAAATAAAAAACAACAGATCACTCCTAAATCCGATCCAATCCTATTTTCACTCCTATTTTTTTGAAATTAGAGATCGCTCCTATTTTATTAATAGATCGCTCCTATTTTTTTGAAAAAACAGATCGCTCCTATTGATCCAATCCTTACTTAACAAATTATCATATTTTCCTACCTCATATGATACAATAATTCTGTTAATGGATCTCTTTCTTACACTCATTTAACGTATCAACACTTTAGCCATTAGGTAACATTTTATAAGATAGATAGTTTATTTAATATGTGTTGATTTATAAATAATTTATGCGAATACTAAACAATACGTCAGACCTATGCGATGCATGGGCCAAAAGTCTAGTATATCTCAAATGATCAGTCGACCAATACATCGACAAAATAAAAAAAGAATAAAAATAACAATGTATTGCGATGACATTGATCTAATCACATTGTATCTTAAGTATGGGTATGTTCCTCATGGATGGGACTTCAGTGACTTTGTGTTGTGTGACTATGGTGACTTTAGTGTATTTTAGAGAAAAGAGAATGATGATGGAATGATTAAAATAAATTATTTTGATGAGAGATAATTATTGGTTAGGAGAAAAATAGAAACAAAGACACCGAAACCAAAGACACCAAGTGCTACCCGTTCCTCACCTACCATCTTGACAACTAGCCATACGGGAAAGAACAACGCAGATTGGTCCTTAAGCATATAACATGAGTGAAGTAAAGTAATTTAAATGCATTTAATCATAAAATTAACAATATAAGCATATAACACATACCAACAACTTGTTGATGCTGCTGGCTACTACTTTTCCGATCTACATTGTCATCAAATTATATTATTTGAGGTTAGTTTTTCTTATTTATTTAAAATTATTAGTAAAAGAATGTTTTGATTAACATTAAAACTGTTTGTTAATAACTATTAAAAGATGTTAGTAAAATTGTTGACTGTTTTTTTAAGGAAGTAAAATTGTTGTCTTAGTTATTGATACAAATATTAGTTTTTTTTTTAGCAGATAAATATTAGTTAGTAAAAATAATGTTAGGTTAGTAATTATTTTAGTTATTTTTTCTGGTGCATTTTTTCTTCTAGTATTTTTTTAATTTAATGTTAGAACAGTTAGTCCCTATAAAATTTTAATGATAATTTTAGTCCTCCAAAAAATTATAATTTTTAAGAATAGTCCTTATTTTAAAAACTTTTAAAAAAAAACACATACCAACAACTAAAAATGTATGATTACACATATTAGTAATATTGTGATTCAAATTATTTATACGTGTTCTTACTATGAGTCATTATTTTACACATAATTGTTTGATTTAATGGATATACTAAGTTCTGATATATTATACTTATTTCTTTGATTTTTTTTTTTGGGTAGTATTTCTTTGATTTTTTTAATTATTCACTATACATGATCGCATTTTAATTATAAGAGTTAAAGAAAATAAGTGAGTGTAATTAAGATTGGGCCAAACTTAGTAAAAGGGGGAATTATAATTAAAGGTATGGTAATTAGGGGACATGTTTAGTAAGAAAATTAGATACACACCCTTAAGAAAACCTAAATAGCTCATGCATAGGATCTCTAAAATCCTCCTCATAGGCCAATCAATTAGCATGTATATATTGTACGAACCAAGTTGGTTCTAACACAATTTCTCACAATAGATGTTTTGATGAGAACAAACTAAATGAAAAATTATACTAATTGTGAGTTTAAGTGTGGATCGAGGTCATATAATATTCGCTAAAATTAAGTCACTGTCTTTTTTGTGATTGAAGGCGAAGTTTCCTTCACTTCACCTCAACTATCATGGCTGGTGGCTCTCACCCTTCACTATTTTGGGCATTGGATAATTTTTTGTCTGTTTGTTTCTGTCGCCGTTTCAGTTTGGTGATCTTTGTAATTATTGTATAAACTCTGTTTCTCCTGGTATGTCTTATGTTAGGAAGGATTTTTTGTTGTGGTAATATATTTCATTTTAACCTCTTCAAAAAAAAAAATTCGCTAAAGAAAGTCAACCATCTTATTTAGAAGAGATTGGAACACAACAATGAGTGGAAACGACATAGTACAAAACAAGTGTTTGTCAAATGCTTATATCTCAAGCTTATCATCTATATCAAGTGATAGAGTTTTCTATTCCAAAAACTGAGTCTTTGTTCCTCTGCACCATGATCAAAATAATAATGATAAACAACTAAAAGTGAACTATAAACAGCATGAAAAGGAGCCTCCAAATATTTAGTTGAACTGCTCCATGTACAAAAATCACAGTTGAACTCCTTGTTGGGCATATAGAGTAAATGGCATGTTGATCAAACGAATACCTATGGGTTTATCCCCTCTCAAAACCAACAACTTTCCATTGACTGAAAATTTCATTTGTAGCTTAGAGAAATCTTGCAGGATTGGACCAAAAGTGTTTAGCCACTGAATTCTCATAATTAAATCACCATAATCCAAGTGAACAACCATCACGCCATATTTCGAAACAAGTGGTTTTGTTTTATTCATAAATACATTTCTTGCTAATATTAGAATACTAATAAGACCATTTGATTCCGACTTATTGCGCATTTCTCCATGTAAAAGAACAATTAAAACAATCTACTGAGAAACAAATACAAGACAGATCAATCAGTAGTTTGTGTTTCTAATTTCTTCTGTTTTCTACTTGAATACGATACAGTTCGGTATTTGTCTTTATAGCCTGAAGAGAAGGTTTGCTCAATTTAAACCAGACAACATGAACAAACATCAGTATCACCACAGCACAGTGATATCGACGTTTTTAAGTGTTTAGTCAAGAAGTGGACTACTTACAAGACATTAGTTATCCTCAATTCCCGGCAGAACAACACTGAAAGCCTCCAAATTGTCGAGATGGCATCTAGGACACATTCAAAGTCTATCTTAATACTCTGACAAATAAAGCTAGTTAAAATTCAAATGTAGAGGAGTAAATCAGCACCTCATGCAGAGCTAAAATGAAATTATGCACAGAAAGGACAGAACTGCCTCAGGAAATTAATCATCAGCATGAATGAATAAATAATCATAGCTTACAATATCTACTATCAGGAAACTAGTAATCAAAGAAAACTATAACCTCAGGAAAATAGTACAAACTACAAAATCAAATGTGAATTCGTTAACAGAAATATACAGAACCTAAATCAGAGATATTATGTTTAGAGTTAGTGAGTGTTGGTTAGAATTATAACAAAATTTGATATCAATAATTAGATAGACTATAAAGAGATCTGAATAGGGGATAAGGGGTATCTTGTGTAGCTTAATATCGATTTTTGGAGGGAGAGCTTATGCTCTCAACATTAAGGAGCTTCTGTCCGTTCTTTTTCTTATCAACTTAGGTTCATCAATAGTTTGAGCTTAAGATATCTAAATTGGTTCAGATGTCAGACCAAGAAATACCATGATCAGAAGTCGATGTTTTAGGGAAAAACTGCACGGTTCTAGCCGATTCTTGTATAATAGATAGAAGACTAATCTTTTACAAATTTAGGAGAGATTACAGGATATTGTACTAAAGCTAACCTCGTATTTCATTTTTCTATCAGTAGTAGGCTAAAATCTTGTCTGATGTTAACTATGACAGCATCTGAAATTGGCAGCCACCATGTCACGCTTAAGTGACACGACCATTATAATGGATGAGGGCAATAGTCCTTGTAAATGAAAATGAAAGAGAGATGATGGATCAATTTGATTTCCTATCTTCTTAACGACACGAGCATAATCAATGGGAATTTTAAGCGATAACAATTTCATTCTCGATTTCATCTGACAAAAGATTACATTCCGTAATTAACTTGTATCCTACGGCATCTGGATCGGTTAACTTTTAAAATAAAATTCAAACCAAACCAATGTGGTTTGGATATGATCGAGTGGTGCGGGTTTTAGACAATAATTTTTGTTTTTGTTTTCAACTTTAAAATTAAATTAAAAAGTTAAAACACAACATATTTCCAGTAATGTTTTAGATTTCATCTAACATTAGAATTTTATTTTCATCCAACAATGTTCTCAACTACCTAAGACAAATTAAAACGTGGACAAAAGGTAATCATATTTTGTAAGAAATACAAAAACTAATATTTTAATCATTCTCTAAGAGTTTAAGTAGCACATAAATACATTTTTGATAGAAAAAACAAATAAGAAACTTAACAAGCGAAAAAAATTCATTTTATTAAAGTTTCTATTTAATTTCTATGAGTATTGGTCTAGATCATATATATTTAATTAATATTTTTATTATATTGCGGTTTGGTTTGGTTTGGTTGGTAAAACCAAAACCGCAAATCGAACCAAACCATGCGGTTGAGTAAAAAAAAAGATCTGAATACATTCAAACCAAATGCGGTTTTTTGTGGTTTTGATTTGGATTGGTTCGATTTGAGGTTTTCTTTTGGATCTGTTCGGTTTTGAACAACAACGGAATTGTTGTTTTCTAGTGACCAAAACTCGTATTTTTTTTTTCATTTTCCTCATTCACTATATTCATTCATTCAATCATTCACATGTCATAGAAAAATCAATTCATTCATTCAATCATTTCCAAAATTAATTCTAACTAAAAAATACATAAAATCAAAATCAATTCTTCCAAAATCATTCAAATGTCATAGAAAAATACGCGAATGCCTCGGTAATGTCATTAATTTAGGAGACATGTTGCTTTTCTGTGCACTTTTTCAACTTGTCCCTGTTGAATTCGTCTGTGAAACATGTGCATGTGGATCACATGAGTCAACATGCTCGCAGAGAGAAAGCGATCACTATGTTGACCAAATAATATGTTTATCTTTCTTTGGGGCCCCTTTTATGTCGACCTTTTTTAGTGGTGGACACAGAGAGGTTGTCTCTGGCAAAACAAACTATCGAAATTGTTCTTTCATATGCATCTTCATGTTGCAATCCTTGAATCAGACTTAGAATGTTTAAAAAACTGTTACTTGAAATGTTGTAGAAAACTAGAAAAAATGCATTATGTTTTGGTTTTGGAACATTTTGGATTATATAATCGAAAACTTCAAGACACAGTTCAGAAAATATAGTCTGAAATGTGCCAAACACCCTATTTCCATGCAAACTAAGTACGTCTACATGGGGCGTAAAAATAAACATTTCAGATTATATAAGCTGAAATGTACCAGTACCAAAACAAAATGCAGAAAACATAAATTCAACCAAACACCGTTTTTAAAAAAGAAAAATACTTGAAGCAAGTCTCGTTCTAGTAAAAGAGATATGTTTGTCTTTCTATCCTTAGGATCACCTTCATACTCGAACCACAACCTCTTCCAGTGAGTATGAATTTCATCCAAATCGAGGGGGGTGTTGTTCCTTATCTTCTTGGCAATCGTACATGCACACAATACTCCATATGTGATGAAAATTAAGCAACCACATTTAAACTTATCTGAACCACACTCAACTGATCAATCAGCTTCGTCTGCGAGATAATGCAAATAGTTCCTTGATATGTTTCTAATCAACTTAGACCACAACAACTTTCCTTTGAACCTATGTTTAAGCATGATCATGCTCGTCTAGAACGATGCGTGTATCTGAGTATGTTGTAACTCTAACTTGTTGTGAACGAATTTCCAGTTTGTACTTAAATCACTCATACTACTAGTCAGATACTTTTTCAGCCGACTGTGTGCAAATTCAACTATGTTTGTTGTAGTATTTCCCATATGCATGACTTGATTGACCCAAAACTTCACAACTTTCTCCTTCACCAGACCTAAAATTGTAGTTTCAACATATTCCAAAAACATAAGCTTGTCGCATACAACTTTGAACCGGTTGCAATTATCAATATATGCTTGCTCTATATCGGAATTCACAATAGTCTCTCATGCAACCATGACCGTCTTCACCACTTCACTTGACTTGATCTCTTTCACATCTTTGTCTTCGAGATCCTTAACTTTACAATTTTGTCTTACTTTGCTCTAACATTTCTTTCAATGTGACACTCACACAACAAAGTACTAGCCTATGGGAAAACACTATTATTTGAAATATGAAGAAAGAAAAAAAAAACCTTCAGATTATACATTCTGAATAATATTTTCACCAACTCTGGACAAGGATGAGTCAGAGACATGATGACCTTCAGCCTTTACTTTGTTAGGATTTTATAATCCGAAAAAGTGTTCAAATTATACAATCCGAACAAAGGGTATTTTTGAAGAAAAAATAGGGTTCGCAACAATATCATAAGATAGGAAAAGTGATAGTTTTTTTTTTTTTTGAAATATTGGCATTTTTTATTTACCGTATTTGTTGACATTTTCATTATAGAATTTATTTTTCCTCTTAATATATATGGACTATTCTGTGAAAGAATTGTTGGATTTATAAAAAGTTGTGGGATTTGTTTTAAAAAGAAGAATCTACTTCACCAATATGTCCTTAAGCACGACCATGTAATTATCTAAAAAGTTGTAGAGTTTCATGAAGGTGCGGATGACATCTGGAGTAATGAGAACTTTTTAACGCTAGTTCGGATGAAAAAACGATTTTATTTGATAAAAATGTTTTTTTTTTTTGACAAAAAAAAATGTTTTTGTTAATCTATACTATTACTATGTGTAAAGAAAACTACTCATTTCAAGCACTTTTGAGTTGGATTTTTTTCCTCCATAGATACCCTTAATTTTCAATACAAATCACACATGTAACAAATAGATAAGAATAAATTTAAATATTAAAACAAATGTAACAAATACGATATGAATATATATATATATATATATATATATATATATATATATATATATATATATATGTTTGATTTTTTTTTCTTTATCATTTAAAAAGTGTAACAAACTAAATGGGTATATTTATACTTATTTTTTCATTATGCCAATTATACCCTTAAACAATTTTTTTATAATAAAGATTTTTGATGGTGTCATTAAAAAAAAGAATTTAGATTATATTTTTTTTTTTTATATTGTTGGTGTCATTGAAATAGATAATCATAGTTAGTTTGGTTTGTTATAACTTGAAAGCAACAAACATTTATATTTTTAGTTTAAAAGAAAAACACCGTTCATAATTTTCAAACGTTAGCGCAGTAAAAATTCGCTAGTTTATATAGCAAATAAAGCAACGACCTTTTTTGACAGGAAAGCATAGGCTTTTTTCATATTTATTAATTTTGTTAGGTCTCCAGCAACTTAACCTAATAATTTTCCTCTAAAATGCTGCACTAGGTTAGCAGCAATTTAACCTAACAAATTTCATCTAAAATGTAGCGCTTCATTCCTATCTTGCTATGTCATCGTTTGTATATATCTATTGTTATTGTTTTTGTAGACTTTTTTTTGACAAGTTGTTGTACACTTATTTAATACGTTTACAAACAAAATATCTTAATTTCCATGCAAACTCGGCTACCCTAATTTCTATGCAAACTCGGCTATATATAGCAAACCCTAAACCGTGTTTCTCTAAAAAAAAAACTCTAAACCGTGGTAAATTACACACAGCAAAAGAATCATATATTTTGATATTTTGATTTTTGCAAATGGAAGGACGTGACCTTACAACCTTCCTCTCATACCGCTGTTTAAATTTACACGGTATGCATGTTAAATTTTCAGGAAATTCCAGTTAATGGATCTTATGGATTGCTTTTACTTTATACAATTTTTTTTTTACTAAAACGGGTAAACTCCACCTTTGAAAAGGTATAATCTTTCATCTTCTTGATATTAATAAATTAATAAAAATCAATTTGTTTTTTTTTTACAAGAAAAATCAATTTGTTATGCTTTACATATTATTGATATCATATATTTGTAAGTTAAATTAATAAATTTGGTATCTCATTGAATAGCCATTCTTACTCACTCATTTTCGCTCATTGACTTGATTTTGTATTGTTACATTTTTATACATATCATATCTTATATATTTTTATGGTTGCTACCACTTTCAGTTTTTTACCCATAAATGATATTATAGTGAGTATATTGATTTTTTTTTTATTTTGGTAAAAAAAACTTTTTGAAGGGTTTTAACAATTATTTTGTTGATTATAAGAAGGATATTGATGAAGTTCAGCTTAGATGTTATTCAGATAAATTATTTTCATACATTTAACGTATATCATGCATCTATGAATTTTATTTGATTAACAAACTATTTGTTCTTTGAATTTTTTTATCTAATATCAAATATTCCTTACACATGACATTTTTTTTTTGTTATTATATAAACTGAGATTGAATTCATATATTTACATCTATGTTTTAATTAGTTTATGCTCATTGAGAGACAAAAATAATATTTTAGGCATCGGATTGTTTAGAAGATTTTGGGGATTGTGCTTTGAGCCGTTTAGGTGTGTTTTTACATAGAAGATAAGTTTTTTTTAGGTTACAAGACAAGAGAAACTTCTACGCATATTTTAAGTTTTTTTCGATAGCTCTCACATGGACATGAAGAAACACTTTTTGACTCTATAAGTTTGATTTTTTGACTTGAAGAAACAATTTTAATTAAAGTAAATATTTTATATTTC
>Ga0228711_1005707_pt1 | contig 18879 bp, 4 predicted proteins | sample MedpolnodulmetaG_2_FD_177996 | JGI IMG/M metagenome (GOLD analysis project Ga0228711, IMG submission 177996) | Root nodule microbial communities from Medicago polymorpha collected in Santa Monica, California, United States - brown nodules | ecosystem: Host-associated > Plants > Roots > Nodule...
GAAATCTCACTCTTGTTTATATATATGTGAGATCAAGAGAAATGTGTACACAATATTATTCTCGTCATTGCCATATACTCTTGTGCACACTATAAAATATGGCATAGCTTAAGAGACTTTAAACATAGTCTCATTCTAATATATTGAGATATATGTTAAAATTCTTTTTATCTCAATAAGCATCGTAATTGAATGTTTAAGTCAATTTTGTTGGAATATGCACAATAACCTCTTAGCATGCAAATATATATTGTGCTTCTCTTTTACCAACATTCCACATTTTATAAGGTCATAGATAACAAGTACAATGTATAATATCAATACTCATGTCGAGTATGATATTGTGTTCTTGAAGTACTACTTATAAATTGAGATAATCATAAATGTTCATTCTTTATTGACATTTTAGTGGCCACGTTAATCCAAATTTTATTTTCTTTAAACTAAGTGTCTATGTTGATCCAATTTGGAGATTCTTGAATTTCCCATTTTCTTATGGATTTTCATAGTCATTTTTTTTTTGTTGCTAAAACTTGGATTAATTGAATGTCGTAGAACATTTATTGATTTTGACTAAATGTAATTACAATCTTAATAGGCTATCCCTATAAGTAATTACTATTCTTCTACCTATGTGGATGTATGACTTTTATAATTTAAAACTCATTGGCAGAACCACTAACCACAGACTTGTATATATGAGTATTGTAACTCATGATGATTTGATTAAGTCTACAATATTTTGGGTTAGTGGGAGTTTGTTATAGCATTTTAAAATGCTTGGGCCATTCTTTAATGACACATTCTTTTTAAATCAAATGTGTCAGTATAAATTTATCATTTGTTAGAAAAGTGAGTCTTTGATCTATATGATTTGTTTTCCCTATCGGATTCAATTTCTGCAGCATTAACACTTACTTCTCTTTTGAATGATTAGTGCTTTGACCATACATATAATTTTAAAATTTTAATTCTTTATGACAAGTGAAATTTTATATTCTTTTAGTAATTGAGTATTGTCATCCAAGTGAGAGATTGTTAGATTAACTATTTAATTAATCAATTATGGATTGACAATAATCAATTATTATAAGTTAATATTATATTATAAATTATGGTCTATTGTGTTAAGTACTAATTAATTGATGAATATGTGTGATTGGACTATTCTTTCTAAATGGATCGTAATGGGTTGCACCATTTAGCTAAGCTCAATGAGAGGTCTCTGCCCTCAGCCGTTTAGCTATTTAAAAGTCATCCCGTCAGACGGTTAAAAATTCTGAACATACTCTGAAAACCTAAGGCTAAACGGAATGAGAGTAGTTATTACTCTCATAACTTGATGGCGATCGTTCATGAACCTAAACATACAAGGTACACAGTTTCTTCTTCCTTCTTTATTACCGATGATATGCTATAATCCGAATCTAATAATCCATGGCTAAATTTTGTTAAACTTTTATCAGGATCTATGTTAATTGCAATCGTGTAAACATATAGTCACTCAAAGTTCAACCCAATATCTGGCAGGATTCATCTTAGAAAGTTATGAATCCCAAGACTACCAAATTGTTTCGGAAACGATAAGTCCATTGTAATGTCTATTGAAGATGTGCTTGTTGTGTGACACAATATCAACACACATGATTATATCTAATTTATTTATTTTCTTAAGTGATTACTGAAGTGGCATCCGTGTTTGGGCTTCATAGTTAAAAGTCTCCCGTCCATAATAGGTTTATTGAAGAAAAGGTCAGTTCAGTCTTGATGTATTGAAATTATTGACGTTGTAGATGGGAAAGTAAAAGCTGAGTAAGCGCAAATATACACATTGACACTGTCACATTGATATACCATTTACATGGTCCAAGGGCATAGTAATTTTCCCATACAATTAACTAAGCTATTCTGGGTTGGAAATTGTAAGCATCACATGAAACATCTCCATAACTAGCTCCCTATCTGCGTGCTGGAAAAGGTTATTTATTTCATCAGTTTTAACATCATATATTTTACCAAATTCAAATAAGAATGTTAAACATCCTTTCTTTAACTTGTGTAACTCATAAAGCCAGGCCTCATTTAGCATCTCAAGAACATTGTCGGAGTTAATATCTTCAAGAAGGTTTTCCTCACATAAATCTTTCAGACCACCAATATCATACTTATTAGCTGCTCCAAGCAATGCAAGACAGTGTTTCCTGAAATCTACTTGTTTAATTGCTCCATACAAGTAACTTAGAAGAGCAGTGCAGGATTCAAGTGACATGTCTTCAATATGGATTGTTGACGACTCTTTTTCCTTCAGGTTGTGATGAAACATGCTTTGAAACACAGGAGAACTCGCAGACAAAATTGCCTTGTGAGCTCTCAATGTACCATCAGCAGTGACAATCGTTAGGTCAGCATGTATAGCCTCATCGAGCATGCGGGAGAGGCAATGGAGAGTAGTTCTTTGAGCTTCATTGCATTGCGAAGTTCCATCAGATGACCATATAGAACTAGGTTCACCACCCTGAGTTCAAAAGAATAGATCAATGCATAAGCAGAAAAAAAAAATATGATACCAGTGCAGAGGTTCAGTATCAGTTCTGTATACAGGGAAAAGTCAAATCAACTACACCTGTAGCTATTCAGAAGATCATCCTCCGGAATAATTGCTATAATTTTGATATAAAAAAGGTACTTTATTTGATATTTAAAATAGTCTAAGTGCCAGATAATAGGAAGTTCAAAGGATAGCACAAAACTGTAAATTTTTGCTACCCACGATTCCAATTGACATCATTTTGCACACAACACGCAAAAATACCAACAACCCTTTTCTTTCATTTTCCCAGTTATATTGCATGCAAAACACACAATCCACAATACACAAGATAATCCCGTAAATTTTGCCGCACATCAATTAGCAGATACATAAAATGCAAGTCCTGCGTATTGGTAATCAAACAGCTAAGATCACTAAAAAGTTACATGGTGACTCAATCACTTTGTGCTGGGTTATTTTGCTTACTCAGCCACCTACATCAATATTGGTATTTGAGAAAACAAGTATATGTATTAGAAACTCACATTCATATGGCATATCTTCAGGTCAAGAAATTCAACATCAATGATGAACCGGCCCACAAAAGCAGTATCAATAGGCCAGACAAAGTCATCTTGCGTCCTAAGCAGCCTTTCATAAACTGCATACAAGCAAACAAAAATGACATGGATCAGCATTTCATTATATACTCTTCAAACTGCCATAGGTAATTGCAATGGCAAATTCCTCATTTGCCAAGTTGAGGATGCAATATGAAATTATCCATATTCCCTCATAGCACATAAAGATGCAATGATCAAGGACAGGGGGCACCAGCATAGGATACCATTTTAGGCGGAATTTCCTAAGATCACTATAGTCGATCCGTCTAAGACATTGGATAGAGATCAAACGACTCTTTAGTAATTAGGGAAGTCAACATCAGCTATCGGATCTAGATTATCTGCTGAATCAATTTCAATTAGAGACCTAATAAAGGTTATCAAATTCACGTGTTATTAATACGTAAAAACATACGAAGTTACGTTAGATGGAAAGAAAAAAAACTAATCAATTCGCTTGTATATACGAAATCTGGTAAATTCGGTTTTGAAACCATTCTAATTTGGATAGATTCGATAATTTACGGTAAATTCGTATGTTTTTGCGTTTTTACCCTAATTTCAAATTTTGACCCAATTTCCAAAGTACAATTCCAAAACGTTGTGTTTCCATCTACCAAACCCAAAACGAAGCGTTTCTAAAAAATCCATTTTTCTTTTCCCCTTATGAAAAATGAAACTGTAAGAGTCAAGTAAGCAAGTAAAGATAGTAGCATAGAATTGCAGTACAACTATACTATACTAGTGCTATACTTCTGATTAATTCTGCTTGATTTATTCATCATCATGTGTGTACATTCATAACATAATCTCAACAGTACTATTTGGGATCTTGGGCACTCTACAAGGGATTCCCTCTAACAGAATCAGGTGACAACCTGACAGGTGACTCACCCTAACAAACCGAGTACAATAGCTAGTAAGATATCTACAACCTTTTAGATATTCTCATTTCTTGCGGACATATCGCTTGCTCCTAGGCTGAACATAATCCTTAAAGGTGTTTGAGTCTTGTAGTGTTCTCTTGACCGTAACTTGAGGAGTTGACTCTTCCATGTGTTCTTTTCCTATAGCCCATATGGCTGATCCATATGGACCATAACAGAAACACTGCACTGCAATGATTCAACAAACGTGAAACGGAGTGAAACCGAACATCTTCAACAATCATCGGCAGTGTTTGTGAACTGTGGTGATTCATAGGGCGGCGTGAAAGGCGTTCTAGTAGTAATTAAATACAACTTTGTAAATCACTTAAATCATTTCAATAGAATATTACAATTCCATTAAATGTATGTGTATGAAAATGCAGAGTTAGAAATTCACAATTCTGGAAACCATCTATATGAAAAAAATCACCATACACAAACTTTGCCGTTTTATCACATCTATACAAATAAAATGTCATATTATGGATAAATAAATAGCGAATAAACCAAAAAAGCGTTGGTGCATAGTTACCGGGAGAAACAATAAACTTGCGGGAAGAACCGGCAACGGAGACACGAAGAATGAAACGAGCAACGGGTGGATGGTCCTTAGAAACTTTAGAAGGTTCTGGAAAAAGATGAATGGAAAAAAACCTATTCCTTACTATTGAGAAGTACCTGAAAAATAAATGAATTGAAAATATCAAAGTTTGATTCAAACACAGAGAGATAGAGAAATAAATTGATACTGCGTATACCAGTTCCAGATTCCGAGCTTGAAAGGATCAGATTTTTTGTAAGAACAAGGACCGAAGTTTTCGATTTTCCATTGTGCTAGTCTTGCAACAGTGTCAACCCTATCCGCCATGGTATGGTTTTCCTTCGCAGATGAGAAAAGAAATTGGAGAGATGGAGTGTGTGTGTCTTTCTAAACTCTCACTAAACCATTCTCATCCCGACTCGTGTTCATTTCTCCAAGTCAAGTAAGAAATGAAAAGAGACAAACGTGAACGCATTCTACTTTTCCTTTTCTTTTTTCCCTTGAAAAGAACTTCTCTTCTCTTTTAATATGTGTAGATATTTATTAAAATAATTGGCTAAATAAGGGTAGAGATCCTCTCTATTTTTTTTAAAGATGATGGACATGTCAATTACTAAAGTTCAAAAGTACGTCAATGCTATAAAATATGCATTTTAAAATTTGGTGATATATGAAAAGTCTAAAAAAATTCATATGTCAAAAAAAATTGACCTGTAAAATATATGTTTACTAAAAACAAAATTTTGTAAAAAACAAAAAAAAATTATAATTTGACCCGTAAATATATGTTTACTAAAAACATTTTTTTTTTGTGGTGCTGGACATGTCAGTATGGCTTTCCACGTATAATAAAATTTTTCAACGAGTACATATTAGTTACTCCCTCCGTTTTTAATTATAAGTAAATTTGACTTTTTAGGTAATATGTACCACATACATTATTATTTGAATAAACCTAAAAAATAAAATTTCCTTATAATTAGTAACAGAGGGAGTATGAATTTTCATTCCCCATTATTATGATTTTCTTAGACAATTCATAATTAATTTGTTCCTCATTTAAAAACTTCAAAATTTCATGATGGAGGTTCGTGCGAGGTTATAAACAAGCTACTTACATTAACAAAATTTGACCCGTAAATATATGTTTACTAAAAACAAAATTTTGTAAAAAAAAATAAATTATAATTTGACCCGTAAATGTTTACTAAAAACGTTATTTTTTGTGGTGCTGGAATTTGAACCTCGAACATTGCATATATTATACATTACCCATATTAATTGGGCTAAACTAACACGATACCCAAAACAAAATTATAATTTTACATGTTTAGGTCAAAAAATAAAAAAAAATTGAGTCTTATTCATAATGCAATAAAACTTTGGATATTCTTTCAATATATTTTTATACATGTCTGGTAAAAATCAACTCAAAATTCAATATCTCTAATTTATTTGTTTTAAAAAATACATAATTAATCTCGCCCTTGTCAAAACTTGTTATTTCACTATTTGTCTTTGGTTTTTCGGTGCGTTGAGGAAAATGGCGAATATTGTCGGAAGTGGAAGTCCAATGATCGTGTGGAACGAAGTTACAAAGAGGTTTGAGACAGAAGACAAGAAAGCGTACTTGGAGTATGTCCTTAGAGACAACGGAAAAGTGTTGGATTTGGTACATACTTATGTTCCTCCTTCCAAGAGAGGTTTGGGTTTGGCTTCTCACCTCACTCTCGCTGCCTTTAATCACGCCACCTCTCACTCCTTATCTGTCATCCCCACCTGCTCTTACATCTCTGTGAGTTCATTTTCACACCCCCCCTCTTTTTATTTATCTCAATTTCGCTATTTTACTGCAGTTTTACCAAAATGAATTTTTGTAAATTTAGGTTAGGAAGATTATATGAGATGACTTAGGTGGCATACAATTTTGTTTTGATTTGATTTAGATATATTATTTAATTAGAATGATGTGAAATGTTTGCTTGGATTTCTGATCGAGAGTGAAGGAACTTAAATGGGATGGAAAATAGTAGATGAAATGGAACAAGTGGAATAAATTATTATTTTTATACATTATTTGAATGTTTTACCAATAAAAAATAGAGAAAATGATTGATTTGTTTCATGTCTTTTTCTGCAAATTGGAGGGGAAGGAAAAATAGGTATTGGATTTGGATGTGATGGAATGAAATTCATTCATGTTCGACCTTTTTTTTAGTTACCATAGGTTCTCTATGCGGGATGCAACCTTATTTGAGACATGTCGTACACTAATTGTGAGTACTTCTCCCAGTAGGGATTCGAACTTTAGTTCATTGCATGAAAGATGAGAGTCTAGCCCTCTCCACTAGACCCATCCTCTGTCAGTTGTTTTCGTCCTATTTTAAACATATGAAACAATAGAATATTTATGATTGCATTTCATTTCGCTATATTCTGTCACATACTAGCGGTCCAATCCTAAAATTGACAACTATTATTGCATTTTTTTTTGCTAATAGACAACTACTTTAGCATTTTGCTAATGTGAATGATACAATTTTCGGCCGTCAACTATTAGAAACATACACTATAACAGATAATCCAAGGAGTAGTGAGTAGTCACCCTCAATTTCATTTTCAACCTTGAATGAGTGGTTGTGGTTTCTAGTATGTATGTAGGCCGTAATAGAAGAATATCAATAAGAGCTCATTACCCTGAGACCACAAGTTTAACTCTTGTAAAATAGATTTGCTGAACTAAGTTTGTGGTCTATGAAGTGCTCATATCAGAACCTACAGTTGTGTAATGCCACATATCGCAACATAGTTGATTTGCATAGAAATCTTTAAGTTACTTAGACTAGAGATAGTTCACCGTGGAGGCAGCGGTTAAAGACACCCTCCTGAAATATAATGGGATTTTTTTTTCCAACGTATTCCCTCTGTCCCGTATTAGATGACCTAGTTGACTCTGCCACTCATACCAATGTATATATTTTATCATTAATATCTTCAATTCTCTATTAGAAAAAATTATGAAAATTTAATATTTAAAAATATTCATCGAGACGAATCTAACAACATCTTATATGATATTATTTATCTTTGTATATTAGTAGAAAAATGTGGTCAAAATATGTTAGGTCAATATTGCACATTGTCAAATAGGTCATCTATTGCGGGACAGAGATAAAAAGAATGTAGGATTAGCTTATTTGGATGTTAGCTAGTATCTTAAGGTTAGATGTGAAACTTAGATGATTATTATATCAGGCAACAAATGCAAAAGAAGCTTGAGTGTGTCTGGATTTTGCAAAGTATTTACTTATAGATGAAAAATATAGTGGTAGAAATAGAAGTGCGCAATGCTTGAGCTGAAATAAAAGTACAAAGGTTCACTTGCTCAGTTTTCTTGATTGTTGACTACTGTCTCCGGTGTCAACCACTTTTTATGCTTACTCTATTGACATAATTTCAAAGAACCATCCCTTATAAAGATCTGTTATCGTCTAATCGATTTTTAAGTCCCTTTAAGCTTTTTAACTTTGTTATCAGCATCTTCATCAATTTTGCAGTTGACCTTCTTCGGGGATTTACTCAATGATAGAGTTTTTGTTTTACTTTTACTCATTCATGCAATGATTTCTGCTGTTGACAGGAAACATTTCTTCCGAAGAACCCATCTTGGAATTCTGTGGTGTACAAAGAGAGCGGTCAATCTCATATCTAAACTTACCAAGTACCTTGGTGTGCTTCTAAACGCTTGTATGTGTTTTCATCAAAATGCAGCCGTCTGGTGGTTAAGTGGCTTTGCTACTCAGAATAACTGTGCTTAGATTTATGGCACAGGATACCAAATTTGATTTTCTCATTTATCAAAAGTGATCTTAATAACACAGTTGTTTGGTAATTGATTTCTGCCTTGAATCCTTAATTTAACGGGAAGAGATGGGGAAAATAGTTATGGTATGAGATTGAAAGTTTTACAGTAAGTTTATATCAAACTTATTTTTAGAAAAAAAATATTTAAACAAACCATTTTGCTTAAAGCTCAACTTTATAAAAACACACATGTTTGGTAATTAGTTTTTGCCTTCAATTCTTAATTTAATTGGAAGTGATAAAATAGTTTTTCTATAAGATTGAATAATTTACAATTAATTTTATATCAAACTTGTTTTTGGAGTGCAAGATTTGAATATAAATTATTTCACTTTAAACTCAATTTTGACCAAAATTATTGTCACAAAATCAAGTTCATTAGAAATTACACGTGGAATGTCAATGTTCTTAGATTTGGATTCTCTCATGTTGAAATTCAATATGAGAGGGTTATGTAGGAGATCTTATCTTTCATCGTTAGAGTGCAGTTACATATTTTATAAATTATAAGTTGCAACACCTAATGGATTTTAGTATTAACTAAGGCACATAATCTCCTCATATTTATTTTAAGGTTAATAGTGTTTTTCACCCATTGTAATATAGGCCATTTTCGGTTTTCGTTCCTATAAAATTTTCGATTTGATTTGCATCCTTGTAAACTTTTTTTTTTCTTCGGAAAACACCCCCTATATGACTGTGCATATTTGCTGACGTGATACACTGTGTGGCATGCTGACTGTATAATTTTTTTAAGGGTATACGTGGCATTTGTGCCTATTTTTTTTAAAAAAAATAATAATATAAATTCATTTATATTAATTTAGAAATAAAAATAATTTGAAAATAAAAAATTTCAGGAATTTTTTTATTTACGGATTTTTTAAAAAATTCAGGAATTTTTTTATTACGAAAAATATTTTCCAAATTTTATATTTTTTGTTTAAATTAGAAAATGGTTTTTTTTCTAAAATTTTAATTTCAAAACTGATTTTATAAAAATCTGGAATAAAATTTTCGAAAAAAAAAATCTGAATTTTTTCTAATTTTTTAAAAAATTTGTATCCAGATTTTTAAAAATAAAGTATTTTCCAGAATTTTTTTTTGTAGAAAAAACTTTAAAACTATTTTTTTCGGAAAAAAAATCTGACTTTTTTTTTTAAATTTCGAATTTGTTTTTTCTAATTTTGAAAATTAAACTTCAGAATCTTTAAAAAAATTAATTTCGAAAAAAAACCGAATATTTTTTATGATTTTTTTAATATTTAAATTTCAAAAAAATCTTATCGTTTTTTCTGATTTTTTAATATTTGAAAAAAAAATTGATTTTTAATTTTTTTGGAAAAAAAATCTGAATATCTGATTTTTTGGATTTTTGAAAATGAATTTTTAGATATGTGGACAATTAAAAAAAAAAACCAAGTCAGCGCCACATATGCGCATTTGATGAGTTGGATGGAGGAGGGGTGTTTTCCAGAAAAAAAGAGTTTTACAAGGATGCAAATCAAACCAAAAATTTTATAGGGACGAAAGCTGAAAATGACCTATATTACATGGGTGAAAGCACTATTAACCCTTTATTCTTTATTCTGATATAAGATACGAATAGCATTTTCAAGCATACGCAATTCTCTGTTTTTGAAGGTGTGGCGCACAATAATGCAAATGAAGCTTTGGCCCGAGACCTAATGACTTGATTATCTATTTTTCTTTAAAAATTACTAATTATCAAAATATAACTATGCTTTTCAGAAGAAAATAATCCTTAAAATGTACATGCCAATTGCGTTTTGGACAAAATTTAGGTGAAGAAAACCAACATATGTAGCTAAATTTTGTCCTTGCTTTTTAGAAAAGTTACAAGGACCCATAGGTTGACATGAAACAAGTCAAATTATTCTTGGCAGTTCAGGATTGCTAAAAAGTAATGCATGAAAATAGACGGTTGGATAACCCCAGCAAATTTAATTTTTAAGGGCTAAAATCGAAATGTGCATAATCTGATCTTTATATACTCCGGAGACACAAGAATAGTTTTAGTCTTCTGGACATTAAAGCTGCCTATTTATAGTCTAAACTTTTTCAAATTCCGAAAATAAAGGATATATGATTCAAAATACAACTTGACAGTTAAACACATGATTTGTATACAACAAATTACAAATACAATTCTTCCCTTATCTACAAACCGTTTTTATAGTTACATAGGTGCACAAAGCAGAACAAAGGATAAATTCCGTAACATGAACGAGAATCAATCACGTTACCACCACTTTTCCCACACATGCAAGCACACAAATTATTATAAATATTGAAAGTTATGGGATATTTACAATTGAACCAGACATATTCCAGGGGCAACGTTCAACCAGGAACATAATAATCCATTTTCTCCACGGGCAAATTCAAAAGAGATGTCTCCACCTATATAATAAGGCAAAAATGTAAGAAGTATAGTCATATAATAACAGTTTAGTAATTAGCAATACTTATAAAAATATTGTCCAGCATCACCTACTATCTTTTCTGAACATTTTTTTATAACATTTGCAAATATAATGTACTTGATTGACTCAAATAGAAAATATTATAGCATAACATAAAGTACAGTACATTCTTTCAAAAATAAAGTAGAGTACATAATCTAAAACAAATTAAGACAATATTTAGGCAAAAAAAAACCAAGATTTAATGCTCATTTAGAAAGCTAATGAGTTAGATAAAACTGTACCTCCTCAAATGGAACAAAGACAAAGGGAGTCATGCCCCTCTTATGTGAGACTGCTGGCACATCGGGGTTGTGTGTTTCATCATCCTGCCATCCTTCAACGACTCCAAGAATGTCCTCTTCAGATGTACTTGCCTCATTAGTGTCCACGCCACTAGTGACAAGTGAGATCAAATCCATCCTATTGTTAGCCCCTGTAGTTGTTCCTCTTAACCTATACCACATGGAGATCCATATAAGCATAGTGCAGAAAGAAAGTCCAACTCTTTTTTTACGCGTTTGTAATTCTCTTGTCTAAGATTTGGCACCACTTTTGCTAAATATTAGTTTCTGTATTTTTTAGCTTACAGAAAAGGTTTAGTTTCAAAGAGTAAATGTAACAGACAAAGATGCAAAATCCAATAAACTGCATACTTTCCTTGTTCAAATGCTACCTACATTCAGAGGCTAATAAACTCTTATGTTTGTTCGACTATGCATGCATTCCATTTTTTAGTACACAACTGTTACAAATTCACGCAATCAAAACTTTTTCACGGCTATGCAAAAGCCAGTGTAAGTGATGTAAGATAGAGAAGGGTCAATCACAATTACATTTTGGAATATGTTGATTCCATTCTAACTTATATTAAGTGATTTTGTAGACTTGTTAAGGTGGTTGTGATATAACATAGCCCTGGTAGATGTGGATTAATGAATTTACATGTGATATTATTTGGATTATCAATACATTTGCTGAATGAATACATAAATAGTTCTGTTGCAAGAATATAAAATATAAAAGCAAATGTATTGATGTTTTCCTCTTGCTGAATGCCAACCAACAAAATGGTAATTGTTCCTGTTAAAGCATTAGAAGAAGCTAATACATAATCCTCTATCTATAAACGATATTTAAATGAATTTTGATCTATTCTCTTAGGAGAGGACATACTGGCACATCAAATCCAACCTAACCAGATAGGGAATAGAAAGTTTCTTTTCTGGTGCTTGATGTTAACTTAACCTTTTAACAGGATATGCTATCAAGGAAAATTTGTCCATTACCTCATGCGTATCCTCAAAACAGTAGGTCGCATGCCTGGATACAGGACAGCAGCTTCAACCTGCAATGATAATATCAATAGCAAATGCCTCAAGATCCGTATATAGATTTAAATAATGCCCAATATTTTTTCCTAGAAAGAAATTCCTAGTAGATATACAAATAATTAAGATTAAAGAGAAAAAGAACATACCTTGTCGTCTGTCAATGTGTAGTGTCCACCAAAGACAGAGTCTGTTTTAGATGATCGAAAGTTCATGCTCTTCACCACATCTTTGATCTTTTGAGAAGAATTCTGTACAAAACAATCAACTTCTCATACAATCACATACAGGAAAAACATATATTTTTTTAAAATGAACTCAAACTGCACCAAATTATAACCTTGTAAAGAAACTTCCCAGATGGAAAAAATCTCAGGTACCGGTAATAACAGACCTGCAGAATATGGGGGGAAATTATATATGAAGAACATGTGAAAAAAATGAAATACTTCACAAGATTTACTCATCGTTTGCTATTACTATGTCATTATTCATATGCTAAAGATTGGAGAAACGTATAAAATCACATTCATATATAATTTTAAGAGAAATGCTAGCAACACTCTCTTTTGAGCACTTTCTCTAACACTCACTTTTTTATTGGGTAAAATTAATGTAGGACATAAACTTTGGAAATGGAACCCAAATAAAGTGGTGGGACATACATTGATTTCACCCAATAAAAGAGTGAGTGCTAAAGAGAGTGCTCAAAAGAGAGTGTTGCTAGCATCCCTCTAATTTTAAAAAGGTTCAAAGAAACCTCCTAAATGCAATGCTTAGATGAAAAAAAAACAATGATTTATTTCTGCTTGTAAATTTATGTTTACCAATGGCAAAGAGGAACCAGATAGCATATGGTATATCCACTATTCGGATCAACCAACCAACACCACACACATGGAATAGATGAGTAAAACACACCTTCTGATGAAGGGGATGGCTGGAAAACCAATTTTTACATGGAATTCCTCCATCTATGAGGATGAAAAACACAAGACAAACTACAAAAGCATTCCGCTATATCAAGGACAATACAATATACTTACCAGTGCCCCTCAACAATTATAACATAACAGTTAACAAGGAGAAGCCCTCTATTCAAATACTACAATTCTCTGTGACTACTTTAGCAGGGAGCACAAGAGATCATGTCCAAAATTCATTGACATGCCCAAACACACTTGGGTGTTACACACTTTATAGAGGTTTCGACAAAACTTATTTTCCTATACTCTGTGGGGAAGAGAAAATCAATTGATTCGCATTCTTCCATTTCTCTAGAGTTTCATGGAATTCATCGTCACAAGTTCATACCTTAAATTCATTTTCAGAATGATATTCTGAGTTCAGATCCTTTTAATTCATGAGATTTTCATTCAAGTGCATTATTTTCTTCTTAGTGCCTTAGTGCTTGCATGAAAACAATTTTAAAGCTTTTTTTTTTTGAGGTAAACAATTTCGTATTGTCTAATATCTTGAATTGCCTTATAAAACTAGTTTCTGATCTTAGTAGAGACTATCTCTTAATACATCTTATTTCTAAGATATTAAATTAATAAATAGTTGACATTGAGCAAGTTAATCACGTGCTACCGAATGCAGATCTGACGATGAACAAATACTAACAGAATTTAAAAAAGGATGTCTATTTCGTAGTAGTATAGTACATGTAGATATGAACGCATACCACGTGAACTGGATTAGTGACTTTCCACTCTGCAACTCCAACCCGAATGTAGGTATTTCTACTTGCATAAAGACCTGTGATGCAGGACCATAATAAGACAAATTGGCATAGACAAAATAGTAGAACAGAAAAAGGAAGAGTAAAATCATGTAAATCTCTTGTAAGCATGATATTGCAGCCACTTTAAGAATATTATTTTTAGTCTTGTGCAGTGGAGAGGGAAATTTCCATACAATCTAGAAGAGAATCACACCTTTAAATACGATAAATTTCCGTACAGCATTTGATTCAACTAGAGTAAAAAACTTAACCATCACGGGTCACCAATCAATATGAGGATCAGGAAATAAGGTTATGAAATAAGAGATAGCTGTGCTTACCATCAAAACGCAACCTTGGCCGTAAGAGCCACATTTTCCGCCATGAGCCATCATATTTTGATTGAAGTATCTTATAGTTTTCAACCACTCCAGAGAGCTTCATAAAAAGGCACCATAATCAGAAATTAGACTTATTAGCAGTAAAAGATCCATATTCAAAACAACCAATGACCTTACCTGCCAACCCTTCAAGCATGCATTGCGCCAAAATACAGGGTTACGAATTGTATACCGCCATTTTCGACATACGCACGATGCTTTTCCCATATCGTATGGAGTCATTCGAGCAAAGACCTGTAAAATGTATTCAATTAATCTCCCTTTGAGAGATTGTTCGAGTATAAACTATAAACCTTTCCGTGCATAAATTTTTACACATCTAATTTGTCCAAAAAACTACTTACAGGCCTAAATAATTGTTTATCCATATTCTGGTTCCACAGTTTCTGTTCTCAAAGCCGTTGGAACTTGGAACCAACGATAATGCACCAAATACAGTCAATAAGTTGTGCGAGAGAGAGAGAAAGATGATTTTTTTTTTTAACTTAATATGGTAAAAATGATGCCTTCTTTTAAGTTTCAAGTGCACGAAGAGCTTTGTTAATGTCTTCTAACGTTGTTTCATAAAATGACCAAACAGACCCACACCAAATATCGCACATGAGTTATCTGAAGTAAGAGCATGCAACGCAAACAAACTAACTACTCCCACACATTGTAACTAGCCTCACACCATATCAAAAAGTCATGACCAAATAGTGCAGTCATATACATCATGTGAAATACAATACCTCAAAGAGCAGCTCATCTGGTAAACAACGATGTAAAAGAGAAGAATCAACATGAGGCTTTCTACTTGCACTTCCAAAAGGCGCAACAGGTCTCACATTAACCCCGTAAAGATCTTTAACCAAAACAAGAAAAACAATAAATGAATATGACCAAACAAAGAACTTAGACTCGGCAAAAAATTCAATAGTACTTCAATAGTAAATAACCATGGTAGCAGCATTGTACATACCAAGCCATGGCCTTCTTGTAACAAAGTAGTTAACAGTCTTCAACCTCAAAACCGATTCCAACTCAGAAGGGACCGTTAAAGCAAAATCTACAAACAATAAAATGAAGATACACTTCAACATCAAACACGGATCATCATTTTACAACCGTCTCCGAGAGAATTTGAACTGTGTCACAAGGTCGTACTAACAATGAGCTGACAGCTTATGGACATAAAAATATAACATGCTCAAAGTTAATTACTCTTGACAGAAAAAATATAATTCAGAGCATGAAATGATCTCAAATGCATATTCAGCTGAAAGCACCGGTCTCAAAATTATTAATTTAGCAAAAATTTAAAACCCATACTAAAATTGAAAATAATAGACACCAAAATCTAAAATTTTAAAGATTTGAATAACAATTACCGCAACAATAGATGGAAAATTGAAAATCTAAAACATTGAAGAAGGTGCGGATCGAAGTGGTGAGAGGAAATTGAAATATACCTGAACCTGAGGCCATGAGTGAAACGAAATTGAGGTGAAAGGAATGAAATGATTCAGAATCACGGTATCTATTGAAAATTGAAAAATAGAACCGACTTTGTCAAAACGACGACGTATCAACGTTAGAGACCAGAGGTTTGGTTTCGCGGAATTATGAAATCTGACATGCACATGCCACACACACGGTTGTAATCCGAAAACATTGGGTACCGTACTGCCTTTTTTATGTAACATAAGTAAAAATAAAAGACAAAGTTCGCTAATTACGTCCAGATACATTACATTACATTAATGGACTGAATAACCTTCACAAACTATTTTTTTTTTTTTTTACCAACGTACATAAATTTTTTATAATAAACAAACGTACATAATTTTGTTAAGAAATGAATTTACGGATTTACTCATATCAGCTTATTTCTTCACGTTTACCTTTACCCACTTACCATATTTTATCGCAGCCAGAAACGATATTTGAAAAATTATCTGATGACTTTCTATTTCATATTTATATTGTATTTTTATTTTCTCTCGATTTTTGTATTAATATTTAAAAAAAATTATATATTTTGGTTGTCCAACTAGTTATTTCAACAAGGTTCTTCAAATAACTTTCCTTGTCTTTTTTCCATGATAGCGTTGCATACCGAGTTGTCTTTTTGTCTAAGGGGAAGTTGTCAAATACTACTAGTAATTTACATCTACTTATCGCTGCCATTAAGGAAGACTTTCCGATGAAGCTACAGTCTGTGTTACAACCATAGACTTAACAATTTTTTTTTTAATTCAATGGCCCAGATCTTGCACCTTCTACCTCTTAATAACCTTTTGAAATTGAACATAAAACAAAATAGAGACCCTTAATGTTTAATTGATCAGTCTTTGCTTCTTCCAGCTAACTTGATTTTTCAGTGCTCTCAGTTAACACACGACGAATGCAGAATTTCATTCACTGTTTCTTGACCAAGTGACGAACTTATGGCCAAAAGATTTGCAAGGATCACACCTTGCTAATTTCCTTCACTGCCAAGAATGGTTTTCTTTTGGCATATTGCAGTGAATCTAGTTGTAGAAGAAAGTGGAGCATGGTATTGGTAGCTTCGAGTTCCACTAACGCAAACATTTTCAGCTAACCCACCGATCCTATCAATTAACCCCCAATGTATTCAAATCATCTGAAAGTCATAGAAACTAGACTAAATGAATTAGTCTGACTAATGTGAGGTTGAGACACTATTTTCCATTTCAAAATTTCATACCACAATTTTTTATTATTTCAGTTTTTTAATTTTATTTTGTATTGGGATACAATACAACTCAACTCTTGGTATTTCCCTCATATATCATATATGAACTTTATCTAACAAGGCAAGAGTTACCCCACCAATTACCTACCACCAAAAGTTAAAAGATAATACACGGTGCACACGACCCAAAACAATCCAATTCCAATTCTAATGACCAATAAGTTACAATTACAAATATGGGATGAGATGGCTCTTAGTTTACCTTTACTACTTTCACCGATCATTGTTCCTCTCACATTTCTCAGATCAACCATCACCAGGTATTTTATTTTTCTCTCCCAAATCTTATTGTTTCACTTACTTATCGATCCTAAACAAACCTCTTTTTTTTTTTTTTTTTCAATTTTTAATATTGATAAACAAACTCTTTTTGAAATTTATAACACAAACTAGGCTTTTAGACAGGCTAATAGGTCAGACCAAACTTTTAAAAAGGTCATGTCAAACTTAAAATAAAGTCTTTGACATGTAAAAGGTCAAGACTTAAACTTTGGTTTTTTCAATTAGACCTAACTTATTTAACCAAAGTACGACTCGACCCAGCTCATTCCTACCCCTACCTCCAATAAACCCGCTATATTTTAAGGTCCCCTTTATTGAGTTAGATTATTTTCACTCAGCCCACTGTATTTATATTTTTATTTATTCATGGGTCTTTTGTGAAATATTCCGAAGCTCATAGAGTATTATTTTTGCAAGAAAAAAATATACCAGGAGTATTATTTTTGCAAGAAAAATAAAACACAATTAGAAACATTTATAAAAAAACAAAAAAAAAACTTATAATAATTAATTATTTTCAAATATTTTTTTATTAATTGAAAATATAAATCATAACCACCATCGCCGTAGCGCCGCCCTAGACCCCGTGCACCGTGGTTATGTCACTGCAGACCCGACATGGGGTTGTCGAACCGCATGCAGAACTTAGTGTTCCAGCGTTGATCACTCCCAGCAAAAAAAAAATCAAATAAAATAATTTGAGAAAAAATTAACAAAAAAGTTGGGCCTTTCGGGTCAGCTTTAAATTAGGGTGCTTTAGATTTTTTTTTTTACTATTATTTTTCGCACTCCATGACATTCTTAAGCACCCTATAAAATTTCTAAAAATGCCTATGGATTTTCGGATTATAAAATTCGAAAACATCCAAATTGAGTTTGAATTTTATAATATGAAATATGCTTATGTATAATCAAAGTAAACACAAAGTAAAAATGATAAAAAACATGTCAAGTAGAATCATAAAAATACAAAACTACCATCAAAAAATTCTAAAAATCAAATAAAATTAATGCATATTTTTTCGAATTTTTGGAGAATATAAAAAATTAAAAATAATAATTAAAATGGGTCTAAATGAGGAAATTTTGGATTTTGAGGGACAGAGTCCCGTAAGAAGTTTCTTCTACGAGAGTCTTGATACTTGATTTTTTTCTGATTTTCTTGGGAAGTTTCGGAGCAATCTGATCAAATACCCCGAAAATCGGATTTTTGACTAAGAACAGCTAATAATGACCTAAAATAGAAGGATGAGAGATAGGAAGATTAATATGGTCCTTAAACTAGTTATCCATGTTACAAACAAACTCAAAATTTGTGCTAATACAGTTCGGATTATATAATCCGAAAAGTTTTTTACCCTGAAAAATGATGTTTAGTGGGTGTTCGGTTTCTATAATCAGAAAAAAA
>Ga0228711_1005708_pt1 | contig 18877 bp, 10 predicted proteins | sample MedpolnodulmetaG_2_FD_177996 | JGI IMG/M metagenome (GOLD analysis project Ga0228711, IMG submission 177996) | Root nodule microbial communities from Medicago polymorpha collected in Santa Monica, California, United States - brown nodules | ecosystem: Host-associated > Plants > Roots > Nodule...
TACATTATCCGCTGCACATAGACTCTGAACTCACTCAGACTCTGAACTACTTCAGACTCTGAACCTGAGGACAGTTATCTAGAACGTTTAAGAAGAAGTTTCCAAAAACACAATTCAAGCCCCCCTTCTTGTGGTTTTTCTCACCTTCAAATCACTCCTTAATGCAAACTTCCACGTCATCTTCACCTACCAACTTATCCTATACTCGCATAAACATTGCACAAGAAGCCACTAGGAGAAACAAACAGAACACAAGTCATCGTACTAAGAAAATAAAATAGATTGAGCAATATAAATCTCTTAAGTAATGAAATCCGACTAAGGAAGACAACTCATGTAGAGCTGTGAAACTTATAAATAAAGACTTGGCAACAATCCAAACAACATTCTTAGCGATGACAAGACTCGTGGTCTGCAATTAAAATATGTTCTAATTACAAGCCAAATTGTCTTGTTGCTTATGAACTTTCACAAACTGAACTACACTAACATGGTAATTGATTAAACCTTTTATACAATGTTTGTTGACTCTTCCTTATATATAATTCAATCTTTCAATAATTCTTAGTTGCTGGGTTTTTTTTGTTTTTTTTGTAGTAATTTTTTTACGAGTTTGTAGTAATTGTAAAATTGTCAATCAATATTTATAATTCTTGTAAAATAACTTAGATAAATGTTAGATTAAATCTTCTTCCAATTTCACTCTAAATAAAATTTATTGGTTGTGTTCCGTTTATAATATAACAATGTGCCACGAACCCAAATAATGTACCAACTAAGTGTTTTTTTTTTGTGTTTGTTTTTTTATGCTTTAACAGAGTTAACATTTTATTTATTTGCTAGCCATTGTATTTTGAATGAAAAATTGCAGTATTCATTTTTAAGATTAAAACATGGTCTTCAAAGTGTTTCAGACAACCACGATTTAGATGCACCGACACAATCATCATAATAACAAATAAAAAGGTTTACACCATAAAAAATAAGCATATAATCAGAAATGTCAAGTAATGATGCAACAGCCTAGCTATCACTAAATTTGATGATAGGAATTCAACTAACTCTAAGTTGATATAGAGTAATAATTTTCTACTACCCTTGAATAAGTGTTTAGTCATAGTGATTTAGTATTCAACAAAAATGTCGAAGTAATGTATCTTCTTTCTGTAATACTTTCCCATCAATAGGCTACCCATAACCATTTACTATTATTCATTGCCTAACAAACGCTACATTATGTTATATTCTTCGGTTATTAACATCATTATTTTAATTGATTATCAACATATATGTTAATTGTTTAGGAAAATATTACATTGACCCATAAATGGAAATGAAGAGAATTAAGTTTTTTGATGAATCATCTGTGAGAGAGAAAGAGAGAGATGAGAGAGAGGGGAGAGTTTGGAATAACAAAGGCTTTGGCTTTAGTTTACATCGACTCCTTGACCCTTCCTTGTGTTATGTTATTTTTTTTATTCTTTTTTCATTTTGTATAGTTTTTATTTACAAAATGGTCGTTTTACATAATAGTTTTCTCTCATTTAACATAAGAATGTCAGGGACCAAAATGTCAGCTAAAAAGTATAGTTAGTTTGAATAATAATGTATCATGCTACGATTTGAGATGATGATTGGAGTAGGTATGATATGGTGGAATATGATCGAAAGCGAGGTAGTGTTGTTGAATGTGGCAGAGTGCAGTTGTTTTTAGTTTAAACCCGCAAAGATACTCGAATACTTAAGTAAATTATATTTTAATGAGCTTTGAGTAAATGATATACATGAAGATATTGTGTATCTTTTTTGCATTAGGTTGCTTCTTTTTATGGTTGTTGAGCCTAAACGGATGCGACCTTTGCGGTGCATAGGTCAGGCAACCTTGGATCGTGATTTAGGGTCTATTGTGAATTATCGATGATTTCTCAGTGTTTTGTAGTGGTAAATGTAGTTTTTATTTGGACCAAACGCCATATTAGGCCTTCTACTTCTAGGAGTGGGCTTTGAATCATTCCAAAACAATAATAATAATTAAAAAATAAAAGTTAGGTTGTAAAAATCAATGTGTCTCTATCGAAACAGGCTAGTCTTTCACAAAATGACAAACCAACATTTATACCCTGCTTGAAAGAGGTATTCACATTTAGTATCTTACACGCCTCGAATAAGATTATTTTTTTTGGTGGTGGGAGCCTATGGGAAATTTAAAATATGGTGGTGTTGGTTTGAAACCTTGAAGTGTGTGTTCCTCTCAAGATCTCAGGTTCAATTCTCCCATGTGCTAACTTCGGTGGGCTAGTTTGGCTTCTTCAATATATATATGTGTGTGTATATATATATATATATATATATATATATATATATATATATATATATATTGATGTGCATATTAGGCAAGTGTACCAAATCGTTTACCAAGTAATAAAGTGATAAGTAAAGTATCATATCCATAGGGATTGTCGTTTCGTCCAAACAATTCGCATTACTTATTTTTAGTTTGACGATATAATAAAAGATAAGGGTTAGAGAGTTTCAATCTTTATCTATTTGCAACAGAGCAAGTTTACATGTTTTTGGTTGCAGAAAAGTAAGCAACGGTTAAAATTCTTCAAATCCCCTCTATTTATATTGTTGGATATTAAATAATAGTAATGTCGTGTTTATTTATCTTAGGTAGACTATACAAGTGATGAGGCCGATGGGACGTGACTAACCTACTAGGTTGGAAACTGCACCTACAGATCACACAGTGATCCTTACGTGTGGGGTCTATAAATCTCTGTTAATTAGGTCTATCCCTCCAATGTTTGGTTGCACCTGCTGGTCACACGGTGATCCTTACGTGTGGGGTCTTACCACCTCAAATGTAATTGAAAACATAGACTTTATGTTGGCTTTCCACCATTTCCCAAGGCAATGAAAGCCAAGGTTCATTAGGTCTGCCCATCTACGAATCTTGTGACACTCATAGCACTCTCTCTCTCTCTCTCTCTCTCTCTCTCTCTCTCTCTCTCTCTCACTTAGTAGTTCTACAAACGGGCAGCCCTATCAGCGTCTACCTTACCAAGGGTTTAAGAGAATGGTTCTATTAGGCTACAGCTTATTTCCTTCAAGTAGGTACTTGTTTCCTTAATTACTAACTAGTTACCTCCTAGGCTCAGCAGATTTTACTCAATATTAGTAACGTCGCCTCTTAAGTACTTACTATTAGGGTCAACTCGCTTTCGGTATCTTTCACTAGTTATAACTAATTACTTCCTAAACAGATAGATATTAGTAGCAAGATATAAATATCAAGATATAAACATCAGGATAGTAATATAAATGTTAGGTCATGTCACAACCTAAGTATCTAATCTAGGGTTGCACCTACTACAGAAATAAACTAAGGAATTTTCTAATAAAACTTAATAGCGAACAAAAGATAAATAAAATAAAAACGACATTATATTAAATAAATATCCAACAAAAATAAATAGAGGTTCATCTTAGAACTCTAACCTAAAAAGAATTAGGTACACATGGTAAATAAAAATAAATTACTAAAGATAAAAACATACCCTATAAAATCAAGGAGAAGATAGAAACTCTCATGAAGCTCCAAAGTTTCCTTCATCTTGAACTGCCATAGTTCTAAACGAGAAATTGTGAATGAGAAATGCTAGTATTTATAGTGAAAATTTCATACTGGGTTTGGCCTAAGTACGCGGGCTTTACCCAAAACTAAGCATAAAATTACGCCTGTGCCCCTCGCATTTCAGATGCTCGGGGCGCATGGAGCATGCTCAAGGCGCATGAGAGTGCAACTTGAAACAAGCTCAAGGCGCATGGCAAGTTTTTGCCATGCCTAAGGCGCATCACATGTGCTCAAGGCGCATGGTTTTTGCTTCTTGGACCCAATTTCTCCGTTTTTCCGTCGTTTTAGGTATTCGTCTTCAAATTACTTGTCTCGAAACTTTGGAACAGAATTCCTCCCACTGTGAAGTCTCCTGAGGCCTCTTGAATCTTCATTCTTGGTCTTCCCAAAAGTCTTCACAAATCTTCGGATGTTCTTGATTTGCCAATTTGCATGATTTCTTCGTGAATTACTTCAAAAACCCACTAAAATCGCTATATTTCGGGAAAACTATAATTACAGACTCAAATATAGAAAACATTAAAAATGTCCCGAAATCATAGGAAATCGTTCTAATACTCCTCCTTTTTGCTGCTAAAACCTACTGAAATTGACTGAAAAACATGCTAAGAATAACGTAAGATGACTTGTCATCATATATATACGAGTGTGTGTGTGTGTGTATGTTGTAAAATATATGTAGGTCCAACAACTTTAAAGTTAGGGTTTATATTTTGGTAAAGACTTCTATCTCGCATTCTCCTTGGCAGTGACTTTCATTTCTTCTCGATTGTACTCAAATATGGATCCATAAATCTACCAAACGAGTGGCCTTTTTCATAATTAAAAATTACAAGTTTATTTAACTCTTAGACTGTATTTGTAATATCTAAATCATGTATTTAAGATTAAACTTTGTTATTTTAGAATATATGTGTGTGTGTATATACATACATACATACATACATACATATATATATATATATTCATTTTAATTCTTGAGATATATCATTTACCACTAGGTTGTGAGTTAACCAGAATAGTTTATGATAAAGATTTGACCGAAAGAGGTCTAATGTTATACCATTTACCTTAAAATTTGAAAACAGTTTAAATCGTCAAAAATGGTTCAACTTTAACGAAAAAAATATGAATGTAACAACAAATCAAGTAAAATAGAACCTTCCTTAGATGAGAGATAATCTCAGAGTCAGTTCTATAATCTCAAATAATAAATTTCAGGTATTCAAACAACGAGGGCTTAAAACAAAACATAAATCCTACTAAATTAATACAAATGACATTGGCGCATGTCAATCACTTCTTAATGCAACTTCTACATAATCTTCACCTATCAACTTATCATATACTCGCATAAACATTGCACAAGAAGTCACTAGGAGAAACAATCAAAACAAAAGTCATCGTACTAATAAGATAAAATAGATTGAGCAATATAAATCCCTTAAGCAATGAAATTTGTCTAAGGAAGACAACTCATGTAGAGTTGTGAAACTTATAAATAAATACTCGGCAACAATCCAAACTATATTCATAGTGATGACAAGACTTGTGGTCTGCAACCAAAATATCTTCTAATTACAAGCCATATTGCCTTACTGCTCATGAATTTTCTCAAACTGAACTGCACCAACATGGTAATTGATTAAACCTTTTATACAATGTTTGTTGCACTCTTCCTTATATATAATTCTTAGTTGCTGGTTATTTTTTTTGTTTATTTGTAGTAATTTTTTCTTACGAGTTTGTAGTAATTGTAAAATTGTCAATCAATATTAATAATTCTTGAAAAATAACTTAGATAAATGTTAGATTAAATCTTCTTCCAATTTCACTCTAAATAAAATTCATTGATTTGTGTTCCGTTTATAATATTACAATGTACCACGAACCCAATTAATGTACCAACTAAGTCTTTTTTAGTGTGTTTTTATGCTTTAAATGAGTTAACATTTTATTTATTTGGTAGTCATTGTATTTTGAATGAGAAATTACATTATTCATTTTTAAGATTAAAACATGATCTTCAAAGTGTTTAAGACGACCACGATTTAGATGCACTGACACAATCATCATAATAACAAATAAAAAAGTTTACACCATAAAAAATAAGCATATAATCAGACATGTCAAGTAAAGATGCAGCAGCCTAGCTATCATCTAATTTGATGATAGGAATTCAACTAACTCTAAGTTGCTATAGATTAATAATGTCCTACTAACACAGGTGAATCAAAAATAGTTCTTAGTATTCCAGCTCTTTATATGAAGAACTGGAGCTCGAACCACGAATTTGAAGGTGAGAAAAACACAAAAAGGGGGGTTGAATTGTGTTTGCTTTTTCTTCTTTTTCTCCTACTGAAGTCACTGTTCAGAAGCAGATAGAGTTCAGCTTCTGAAGTGATAATCAGAATCTAAATGCAGCGGATAAAAACAGAGAGAGAGAAGAAAGACAAAAAGCAATTATACAGGTTCCTTCCACAAACCGGAAGTAGTCATGTCCCCCTTGCACTTCCAAGGAGAGTTCACTAAAATGTAATATCAAATTACAACTGCTCAATGCTACAACTAGCACGAGACTTCAAATTACTCAAGCACAACTACAAGAGATTTCCTATGCTCCTGAACACAATCAGGAGACTTCCAATGCTCAAGCACAACTGCAAGAGACTTCTATTGCTCAAGCACACATGCAAGAGACTTTCAATCAAACAGAATTACAATGAAGTTTGTTTGATTTTGAACACTTGATATACAATTAGTGGTGTTCACAATACAAATCAGATACAGACTCTTAAGACTTTAGAATTTCTAAGATATGAACTTTGATAAGAAATTCTAAGTAACTTTAGATGCAGAACAATAACAGAGTTTGGAACTTTGAATTGTTGTATGAGTCTTGCTTTTGTGTGTGTCTGTAGTTTCCACTGGTAAGTCTTCACTCCTTTATATAGAGGTGTGAAAGATACGTTGGAAAGTTGCCAGCACAAAAAGAGTCGTTTGATGCTTGTTAAAAAATCACCAATGATCTTTTGCCTGATATGGTTGTTGTCCTATGAAGGATCAACTTCAAATGCATTCCTAGTATGAAGGAACATTTCTGCAGGCAGAACTGTTATCTTTGTCTTGTTGCAGAGACACGAACAGAATAGTGGAGGAAGTGGTTGTACAATTCGTACAATTGTCCTTTGTCAACGCTCTTGATAGAACAAGCATCCAGTGCTTTCAAATTTCATCTCAAGCGTCGTTGTTACACTCTTTTAGTCTTTTGCAATGCTTAGGTGTGATTAAATCAATTTCCCAGCCTTTGAAGCTTTAAGTCTTTCATCTCCTGATGAACTTCAGGTTCTGGTGATCTTGCTTCTGATGAGGTGCTTCTAACGAACTTGCTTCTGATGACGTTATCACTTATGGAGCAATTATACTTCAGATGCACTTTTCTTCAGATGCTTCAAGATTCCTTTTTGTTGATTCCTTTACTCTCTTTTGTTCTTCCAGAACCTTATAAAGATGTCAAAATTTTGTCTATGGTCTTGTACACTTGAACAAATATTAACATATCCAATTGACAATTTTTAATACCTTGTTATCATTAAAACACTAAGGGTAACGTATGTTAAACATTTTTTGTTTCAACAATCTCCCCCACTCTAAGGGTAATGTTTGTTAAACGTATTTTGTTCCAACAGAATTCTCCACTTATGTACTTTAAAGATAAATTTGTAGTCACTAAACATAAGCGTCGTAATCCATTGTTGAGTTACAATTTAACTCTATAACAAACTTTACAACAAACTTTTCTAACTAACTTTACTGACATAAGCCCTGGACTAGACATCTCTCAATTCAACACATTCAATCACAACTCCATGTCTCAATTTTTTTAATTTCTTAATAATGTCAACTTTAATTTTCTATTTTATAAATTAATCATATTTCCAACATAAGCGATGATGAACTATACATCTTATCTTATTGATAATGAGATAGACTTATTTTTATTTATTTTTATCAAATAACGTAGTGACTATAATTCACTTGTTATTATAGAGTTAAAATATTTATGAGCAAATTAAGAAATTCTAAAAATATTTATGAATCAAAGTAATACTAGTTGTTAATTTTCGAAATTAATATTTAATTAACTTTTTAGTGAAGTCAAATAGTTCTTTTGTCCTTTAAATTTGACAAAAAAATCGAGTTAGTCCTTTAAGTTTTAAATAAGTCTTTTAAGTTGTTAATTGAATATCTCATTGCCTTTTTAGAGACCTACTTAAAACATAAAAAACATTAAATAGGTGTAATAAATTAATATTTTAAAAGACATATTTAAAACTTAAAAAAAAAACTTACACAGATATGTAACAAGTCGTAAGTCAATGTTATTATTTTTCTTTCTTTCTCTCTCGAGAACAAGTTCCCCGAACTTTCTTTCACTTTCTTTTCTCTCTACCTCTCTCTCAACAACTCTTAGAACCCCCACAATAGTTGTAAATCAATGTTACTCTTTGTTCTTTCTTTCTCTCTACATGAACTCTCACCCCTTTCTTTTCTCCGTCTCTCAACAAAATCCCACAATCATACATCATTAACCCTCTTCCTTTACTTCTTGACGAGAACTCCACAAGTCAGCTATCAACAACAAGTAAGTTAATTTTAATTTCTCGTTTTAACCATTCAATTCAAATTCATAACTTTGATTAATTATTGTCCTTATTTCTAAATTCATACACTACATGCAAACTTTCTTCAGTTTTTTAAATTTATTAGCTATGCAATCTAGGAACTTTCATATGACTTTATGTTGAATAAGTGTTTAGTCATAGCGATTTAGTATTCAACATAAATGCCGAAGTAATGTATCCTCATCATGTAATAATTTCCCATCAATAGGCTGCCCATAACCGTTTACTATTATTCATTTCTTAACAAATGCTGCATTTTTTTATATTCTTAAGTGATTAACATCATCATTTTAATTTATGATCAACATATATGTTAATTGTTCAATTAAACCACCGAAACAACTATCTCGCCTAATAATCATCCTAATCGGTTAATCTTATAGCTATTTAGGTACTTTACTATTATCTAATCGATTAATTACTGCACACACAAAAATCTAGAGATTTAAAGGTTATTCAAATCTTGAATATTTAGCACAAAGACAATAACAACAAATAATTAGAATTTAGGGTGTTACACCTACCAAGCAATATCGTTCATACAAAATTATTGTTCTATTACTAATGGGTTTTTTTGTGTCAGAGTTTCTCTAATATGTGTGTGGTATAGTATTGTCACCTCAAACATTCATATATTTGACCTTTGTGTATTTGGTCAACTTTTACCCAATGATCCATCGTTGTTGGTGGACAAAGTGGTATGTTTGTTGGGATGTCTTGGGAAGCACAAGAATAATAACGAACTAAACAATCAATTTTTTTGATTTCTTAACATCCATACCAACATTTCCTAACACCCGTATTTGATTTAGTTAATTTGTGAATAAATTTATTTATCTGAAAAACATATTTGAAATATAATTATTATGTTTTCTATATTAGATTTTATGGTGTGTAAAGTCTTTGATGCCACTTGTTGACAAGTTTGGAGAGCATCAAACATTGGGTATATAAGTCATACATTGTTATGAAACATGACATCCAAGTAAAAGGTGGATAGAAAGCTTGAAAATGATTTTTTTGCATATTAGTTTTTTCAGATTTAACATAAAAATGTTGGGGACCAATATGTAGGCTAAAAAATGTTGTTAGTTAGAATAATAATTGATCTTCCGGCCATTGGAAATGATAGTCGTAGTAGGTGTGACATGGTAAAATATAGCCGCAAGCAACATAGTGTGTTTGAATGTTGCAAAGCGCAGTTGTTGTTCGTCGAAGCTTGCAAAGATACTTCAATACTTATGTCAACGAGACTCTATAAGCTTTCAGTTTTTTTTTTCTTTTCAAAATGATAGTCTGATCCTATCTATATTGAGTTTCTTCTTTTATAAGTTGTTGCGATTGCATCCTTTGCGACGCATAGGTCGGGAAACCCTTGTATCCTGATCGTAGGGTCCAAAGTTACTCTGGATGATTTCTCAGTGCTTTGAGACTTTGTAACGATATAAGTAAATTTTATTTTGACTAGGTGTAACACTCTAAACCCTTAAAGCGATAAATCACGCAAATAATACAAATCATACAAAGGATTTAGATGCTACTTCTTATATAAGTCCAAACATGCATAAATAATTTTGCAAAACATCACAGCAGAATAATATCATAACATCTCATCAGCAGATAATAAAAAGTAGTTGTGCCACATATCTCATAATACATCATCAAAATAATCTCCAATCTCAACATATTGCGTGATAAATCTCACAAAGTCATAAAACATATAAACAACATACATACATCCTAATCAGAGCCCGACACTACGACTCCAAAAGCAAAAGACGAGGTAGCTCTAAAGCTAGCCTCAAGCATACTCACGAGCCAAGCAAAGCTACTAATCATGCACGTCGTTCATCCATCCATATGACTAAGGTAGCGGTCAACCATGAAGTAGATAAAATAGTCACAAGGAAGGGGGGTTTGAATTGTGACCCTTTAAAAATTATCCTGTAACTTAAAAAGTAATTCTCAAGTTGAAACTTGGAACGGTTAAGTTAATAACAGACTTCAGAATGTTCTGATGTCTGAGTGCAAAAACAGTTTAACAAAGTAAATGTGTTTATGTGTGTTTGTGTTTGCAGTAAGTAAAGAGTATATGGAAGAGAGAATTAACACACAGAGATTTATAATGGTTCACCCAATGTGGGTTAGTCCACTCCTCACAATCTTGTGAAAGATTCCACTATGATGCTTGAGATAATCTCTCAAATCCTGCACCTTACAATCTTTGTTCACCTGAACAATTACACAATCTATATTCTATAAGCCTCAGCAGGATTGCACCTTGTTGCTAAGTTAACCACTTAGACTTTTACACTCTTTGCTCAAACTAACACTTTAGTAGCCCTAAAGCTAGATGAGACTTGATTACAATTTGTGAGAAGTTTTGAATGTTTGAGAATCAAACAGAAGAGGAGGAAGAAGAAGTTATCTTTGAAAGAGATAACAAAGAGCATTGATGTACACTACAAGTAGGTAAAAAGAGATTTCAGTGATGATCAATTTCAATTTCAAGAGCTTCAAACAATTCAAGTTGTTTTCTTGTATGCTTTGCAATGGTGCAAGTTTTGTTGAGCCTTTGATCTCTATTTATAGAGTTTTTGGGCTCATATAGCCGTTGTAAGGTGACCAATGGTGTTATGCCACGTGCCCTGGGCCCCACAAGCTTTTACTTGAAAATCTGGGTGAACATTCTGACCATCAGAATGTTGTTGTGTTCCTAGGATGAACATCAGAATGTTGCTGTGTTCTTCATCTGGGTTCATCAATGATGAATGTCTGATGAGTTTATGGGTTTGTCCAAGGCGTGACATGAGATTTGTTGGGCTTTATCCACCAAAATGTAACTTCTCCATATGCATCAAAAGTTGCTGGATAAAGTAGGATAAAGTTGAACAACCTTGTAGTTTGCATGTTCTTCATGTTCTTGATGATTCTGGGTTTGCTTATGAACAACCTTCTGAACTCTCATCAGAACGTTCTGATCAACTCACTGATCAACATTCTGAACTAACTTTCTGAACTTCAGAATTAGTTCATGAATTCAATGTCCTATGATTTTTTATATCTTGGTATGATTTAAACCTTGTTCCTGTCTTAGTAAAACACTCAAGAGCACAAGTTAAACACTCAACAATTATTTATTTAAAAATTTTATATTTAATATTAAATGTACAAGTTTCAATACAAATTTTTTTAACATGTACATATTTGCACATGATAGAAAAATTCTTTTTATTTTTTCGATTGAATATAACGATGATATCTAAGATAATGATATTTTCTTTTGAAAGAATCTGAGATAATGATAGTTATTATGTTTTACAATTTTATCTTTTATTTTTTCCACTTAATTTTAGTTTTGTTTTCAATCTATACGTACGTAGTATGATTAAATTTAATTTTCTCTTGTCAATTTTAAAATATATACTGTATATAAAGAAAACTACCTTTTTTAGCACATTTTTGGGTATGACTTTTCTTTCCAAAAATACCATTAATTTTTAATTTTAATTTTAAATACAAATAACACATGTAACAAATAGATAAGAATAAATTTAATTTAAGGAAAAAACTTACACACAATTCCTTATGAATTGTTCTTACTATTAGCCAATTATAAAATAACACGAGGATTACTAATCCATGTCACTAATCGTCCATGTTAACCCTCTTTTACCTCCGTTAACCATAGATCAAACTCACAAAAAACTAGCACAAAACAAGAACTCATGTTGCTTTTTTATCAGCCGATTTTATGTTCTACATCCGTGTTGTTCCCCCCAATACAACCGGCAAAGATTGCCAAGTATTTTAGGTACCGTTTGACCGGTTTTTTTTTCCAACTTCTCTACGTTTTTAAGGAGAAGCTAGGCCAAACACAACATCAATTAAGTTACTTATTAAAAAAGTACTTTTTTTAGAATGCATAAAATTGAATGGAATGAGCTTTTGCCAAAAGTTGTTGAATTCTACTTCAAAAAAATACTTCTCGACAATTTATTTCACAAGCACCTCTCTTCAACTCACGTTGGGAACTTTTTTTTTTGGGTAAATTAAGTTTTTAGTCCCCATAAATATTCACAGTTTTGTTTTTAGTCCCTACAAAATAAAATCACATTTTTTAGTCCCTATAAAATTTTCCATCAGCACTTTTAGTCCCGGTCAAAAATTTCCATCAACAGTTTTAGTCCCTAAAATGCTTAAGGAAAATGTCACAGGGACTAAAAAGTGTGATTTTATTTTATAGGGACCAAAAACAAAACTGTGAATATTTATAGGGACTAAAAACTTAATTAACCTTTTTTTTTTAATATTTACATTTCAATATGCTTTTTTCTTCCATTTAATTTTTTTTAACCGGTCCATTTAATTATTTTTTTTGAAGGAGGGTCCATGTAATTTTATCATCTTTTTTAAAAGGAATTATATTATCTTTTTATCACTTATATATTTAATTACAATATCTTTTAATTATCACAACTTCGCTAATATTTTTATTCACGCTGTCATTGAATGACACAATATATTTTTATTCCCTTTCTTCAACCTCGCAAATGTATACACACACATTAGAGTTTAGAATAATACTTTATGTTCGTCTGTCAATTTTTTTATTACGCTAATGCGTATAATTTTTTTTAGTGTTGCATAATATGTTCGTCTGCCTCAGTAAAAGAATTGTGGAGCTGAAGAATATATCTGTAATATGTATATGATGTGTGTATATATAAAGAGAATAGTTGATTTTTTCTTTTCCAATTATACTCTACAACAAATTTTGTTATAAGAATACCATATTTTTGGTGTCATTCAAAAATATAAGAATTCATATTATATGATATTATATTTGTTACATTGCTGGTGTCATTGAAAAAGATATGTTTAGTTTTTTTAATAAGAAAAAGATATGCATAGTTTGTTACAATATAAATTTGCAAAATATATATAAGTATAATTTTTTTAGGCATCTATACTTGTACTTTTAATTAAAATCAAAATTTTATAAAAATAATTATACGTATTACACAACACTAAAAAAAATTATATGCAATTGCGTAACAAAAAAAAAAGATAGACGGACATAAAATATTACTCTAATCGCTAATATCTGTGTATATATTTTCGAGGTTGAAGAAAGAGAATAAAAATATTTGGTGTCTTCAATGACAACGTGAATAAAAATATTTGCTAGGTTGTGATAATTAAACGATATTGAAATTAAATATATAAGTGATAAAAAGATAATAAATTCCTTAAAAAATAGATAATAAAATTAAATGGACCCTCCTTCAAAAAAATAATTAAATGGACCGGTTAAAAAAAATTTAAATGGAAGAAAAAAACATATTGAAATATAAATATTAAAAAAAAAAAAAAAAGAAAACAAACAAAAAAAAAATTAAAAGGAAAAAAAAAACAAAATGAAATATAAAAAATAAAAAAAAAAAAAAAAGGTTGCCAGCGTGATTTGAAGAGAGGTGCTTGTGAAATAAATTGTCGAGAAGTAACTTTTGTACAATATTTTGCCAAACAACTTTTAACTTAAAAATAACTTTAAAACTAAAAAAAATAACGAAACCAAACAACTTTAACTTCTTTCTTAAAGGGCTTTATTTTAACTTTGTTTTCAAGGAGCGTTTAGATCGTAAAAAAGTCTGGCCAAACGGTACCTTAATATCTCTTCCACAAAAAACAATATTTCCATATTATATTATTACTTCCACAAAAAAAACAGTATTTTCATATTATTTTATTATTTTATTAATTTATTCCTTAGCCTTTATCAATTGTAACAAAAGTGAGCAAAAAATAATTGTAAAGATTGAACTTTAAATCCTCTAAAAAAAATTAGTAACAAACGTGACCAAAAATAATGTTAAAGATTAGACTTTAAATCCTCTAAAAAAATATTAGTAACAAACATGAGCAAAAAAAAATGTTAAAGATTGGACTTTAAATCCTCTAAAAAAAAATTAGTAACAAACGTGACTAAAAAATCATGTTAAAGATTAGTCTTTAAATCCTCTAAAAAAAAGATTAGAAACAAACTTGAGCAAAAAATAATATAATGTTAAAGATTGGACTTTAAATACTCTAATAAAAAGATTAGTAACAAATGTGAGCAAAATATAATGTTAAATATTGGAATTTAAATCTTCTGGAAAAAAAAGATTAGTAACAAACGTGAGCAAAATATAATGTTAAAGATTGGACTTTAAATCCTTTCATGTTACAACTAATCCAAGTTGATTAATTTTATGGATTATATTTGACTTTGTTGGATTATAAGTGATTATGATTCATATTGTTTATGATTACTTTTAAAGATTATTTGACTTTGTTGGTTTATAATTGCTTATACAAACTATGATAACGTGTCTTTTTTTTTTTATATATATAAAGATAACCATGTTTTTTTTTTAATTATTAGTAAATAAAGAGAAAATAAGCAATAACATCCCCTGCCGTTCTACATGTATACAATTGATAAACTGCTCCCATGATCCCCATCCAATATCCAACAAAATACAGTAAAATCAAAGTGTTAAAACCATTTACACAATTCAAAATTGCTAAACCATAATCACACTCATGTTACCAACAACTAAAAACAGAAACACTAGAAAGCTTCAGACCACCATCTTTTGTTTTTGGTTACATTCAAACCACTATCTGAGAGGGCATTAAAAGAGAGGACCGCTAATTAAGAAGTATGGATACGAACACCGACACCAGATACAACACGAATACTGACACGCCAATAACATTATAATTTGAGAAAATCACATAATTTAGGGTAATTATATTTGTGGATGTGGATGCAACACGTGTTCAAATGCATCTAATATGAGGAGTGTATGTGATTCATAGGCGAGGGGTAATATCATAATTCGTAGTCACAATATAAAAGAAAAAAAAATCAAATAGAAGTGGAAATAGAACCGGTGGATTAAAGATAGATAAATATTGTAGAAAGAAATAAATGGTTACACTACCATATCAACACGAATTCCTATACTCAATTGCTCAAGGAAGTATCCCACCACATATTTTAAAGGTGAAAAAGGTGCACCTTTGGTGTTGTTGCGAAACATAGACCCTAGATATGGCCTGTGTAATGGGACACAATTGTTATGTCGTGGTTTATTCAATAATATGTTGGATGTGGAAATCCTAACAGGAAGCAATGCTGGAAAAAGAGCATTCTTGTCCAAAATTAAATTAAAAACAAATGCAAGTTCAAGACTTCCCTTTGTACTTAGTAGAAAACAGTTTCCCATTAGACTAAGTTTTGCTATTACCATAAATGAGTCACAAGGGCAGACCATTCCCAATGTCGAAATTTATATTCCACGAATGGTCAATTATATTTAGCTTTATCAAGAGGAGTTTCTCAAAATTCAACAAAAGTTCTCATTAAAGAAGGAAAAATAGAAGGAGAAGAAGAAGACTTTACGAAAAATGTAGTTTTTAAAGATATTCTTTTATTGCAATCATAACAATGTTTCTTTTACATAACATGTCATTTATACATTTATGTTATGATGTTACTAATTACTATTAGAATAAATAATAAATGATCATTACTTTATCTTAATTTTATATGCAGGCAAACTAAAATATGTTGAGTTCAAAAATAATTTTGTTATATGCATTGACAATATTTTGTTTATAAATCAATATATCAATAATTTCCATTAATATTTTGAAATTTAAAAATTTTAATAAAAATTATACAAACAAACATGATAAAATAATCACATACATTAACGCAGTAGAAATAACAGACAGACAAGCACGATAGTGCTCGTCAATAATAATAATAATAGTCATGTGCATATATAAGCTAAAGATTATCGAAATAATTATGTAACAGTATACTTTTTTCTCTTAGACATTAAAATTTAAAGATAAAACTACTCTCGTTAAGTAATAATTTTTTCCTTTATATTTTTTACGTTAAATTTAGTGCTTTTGATCTTACATATGAATTTTTAAGTTTCAAGTAAATGTACATGAATGTTAGATTTGAGGATTGAAGATCCATATACAAATGGACCAAAAAGACCAAAATAACATAATTAAAAGATAACTGACAAGATTATTGTCAGCAACTAAGTTAAGAGAACAAGAATAATTTTGCAAAATATAAAATATCTGGAGAATATATGAAAAAAGGTTTAATTAATTGGGCATACACTGTCTTCGTAGATATTCCAACGGATGAAAATATGAGTAATAGAGGTTGCATTATGGTATCAGATTGTGTTCTTTGTTACAAGGACTTTGAATCTTCAAATCACCTTTTTCTGCATTGTAATCTTGCATCAGCTCTTTGGCAATTGTTTGGTGAGGTAACTTGTTCCAATAATGATAATTCCAGCTTTTTATATTTGCTTCATTGTTGGAAATCATATATATAGAAGCCCTCAAATACTGAATTTATTGGTTGCTGGTATTATTCATATTCTGCATGCTATATGGATCACCCGTAATGGTATTAGATTTAACAATGCTGGGGCTACTTTCTATACAATTAAAATGAAAATTATGGCTGATATTTCTCTTAGTGCGAAGCTTGTGTCAGGTTGTAAGTTTGGTCAACAGCATGATTTATGATACGCCGCAGGTGTATGAGTACGTCAGTTTTGGTAGAAAGAGTTGTCGAATTCATAAGAGACCAATTTATAAATACTGCTATCTGTCGTTTTTATATTTATCTAAGGCTATTCGAAACAGTTGGTTTCGTGAGGAGTAATAAAAGTAGAGAATTTAGTTCAATAATAATAACGGGAGATCAAAATTATGGCTGATATATATGGTCAGTTTATGAACGTGACTTCTCTTTAGATCTTCATCATGTTCTCAAAAATCTCTCCACTGAACATTACGTTAAAGATGTCCATTTACACTCTAAAAATCTTCCAAAAGATATGAACACATAGATAGAAAATATACCAAGATATATAGGGTGCAAGTAATGTTTGGAGTATATAATTCAAACCAGTTCAGCACATGTTTTTTCTGTAGCCCACATTACACTGACAGTTTAAGTGGTCCACAACGCACAAAAACCACTATAAATAAGTGTGTAGGGTTCATTTGTTGTAAAACACAACAACAAACTCTGAAAAATCTTCCGAACGATATGAACACCAAGAGATTGTTATGAGCTAGATCTTGTTGCATTGGCAACATAAATATGTCAGTTGACAAGACAACATCATTCAACTCAAAACAATCCTCTTGAAACACCTTGTATTTCATCATTATGTTGTAGATCTAATTTCGAAGATTTTTTGTGAATTTGATCCAGTTGATCTGTCGATCTAAATATGTCAGTTGGTAGGTCAGCTAGATCATATACAAAAGTACCTCCTCGAACACATTCCCAGAAGATTCATCACTTATGTTATTGTGTTGTTTTAAGCTGCTTAATTATTTTTGTACCTTTTAAAAAAAAATTATGTCATTTTCGCATTTGTAAAATCGGAAACCTCCCAGACTAGTTGGATCGTGGCGTTCCACCCAAGGTTTGGATGATTTGTGGTGTGTTTGATGTACTTTTGGTAGGTGGGAGCATGAAAAACGTTTCCTTTGAGTGTAGTTATAGTCTAGGTCAGGTTTAAGGCTATAAATAGCCTTGCATGCTTCAACAAATTCATTCATTCTCCATTTCTCATCCTTTCTTCCTTTTTCTTAAACTTTTTTTAGGAGTGTTTATGATGTCATGGTCACTGTTGACCGTTCATAGAATTATATAAATACTTTGCAGCTTATGCGAGGATTCTACGACGGTCAGCAAAGACCGTTGATATCAAGACAACACATAAAATGTAGTTTGTTTTCTTTCAGATTCTAAAATCGAAAAAATCCTACCAATCTCTTTCGGATTCTAAAATCCGAACAAAGGGTATTTTCGGAAAAAAAATAGGGCACGCGAGTAGATGATAGGGTGAGAAAAGTAAAAGTCTTTTTTAAAAGAGTTGGGCCTTTTTAATTTCATAAAAATGTTTTTTTTTTTTTCTGTTTTTAAGAGTTGGGCCAAGATAAGGATTTTAATTTGGGCCCCTAATATGATTTGCTATACTCCCCACATATAACGTTATCTTTGCTATATACCCCTCTTTCTATGAAATTTATTTTAGGGCTCCTACGGAGCCCTAGGCCCTTACACCCTCCACCTATACTCAGGGAAGACCCTGAATGTCAACCTAGTAAGGATGTCTATTACCATTTTGATACAAGTTCATACTCATGTTTATCTAAAAAAAACATCTTCGTAGATATTACACTAACATTCAATGTAACGAAAATGTTATATAATCAACACATTTATGCAATAACGAGAATGTTATATAATCAACGCATTTATGCAATGCATGTAGAGAAATAGAGTAAAGTCACCAAGGAGTGGATTTTCATTGATTTGAAGTATAAAATCGGTTCACACCAACCAACGGTACACATTCTAATACAGCCGAAAGTGTAGTTTAACAAACTCTAAACCTAGATTGAAAATAAACAAGATTGCAAGCGACAAACCTGTTAAAAA
>Ga0228711_1005709_pt1 | contig 18877 bp, 9 predicted proteins | sample MedpolnodulmetaG_2_FD_177996 | JGI IMG/M metagenome (GOLD analysis project Ga0228711, IMG submission 177996) | Root nodule microbial communities from Medicago polymorpha collected in Santa Monica, California, United States - brown nodules | ecosystem: Host-associated > Plants > Roots > Nodule...
TGGCTTGGGCTTTGCGAATGGAACTTGCATTCTCGAAAGGGCTCGTTCACTTGGCTTCTCACTTCGGAATGCTAGAGGAATGGTTGACCTAACGCATGAACCAACTATCCGAGATTCTGCCTTCCGTGAACCATTGACCGTCGATGTGCTTATTGTTTAAATATGTGAAATTGTGATAACAAGCAATCAAAATTCAATCTATCGTAGAAATACAATATACTATTGATTAGCTCTTGAATTTTTATCTGGAATATCAAAGATTACTAACGTGCTCTTTAAAAGTTTAAGAACACAGCTATGTTCATCTTCGTGATTGAGATTGTGACTTGATTGACAACAGTCTCATAAAAGTTAGGAAAAACAAATACTATGAGTTAAGTTTCGAATAAGATATTTACTATCTTATTTTTGTGGAACTGGTTGTGATTATATAAGTTAAAATAATCATCAACTTTTTCCAAAAGTCGACGTCAATCATTGTTGGAATTTTCGTTTTATTTCTAGTACAAGGAAAAGTAAAACATTAGTTTCTAGACAATACCAACTCTTAATTATCAGAATAAAGATGGATATTGTAGGTACATCATAAGAATGTTATAATAACAACGCTTAATTTTCTCAAATTTACATTTAATTACCCACTTTAGACGATTCTTGCCCTTGGTTTGACTAATGCATCCTTATTGTATAAAATATATTCACAGGCCATCTCCAAAAGGATTCATTATGGAAAGTTTGTAGCTGAGGCGAAGTTCAGAGAATCTCGTCGTGACTATGAGCCCTTAATTCGTGCCAAGGTATACAATGATCTTGTTTATAAGAAAAAAAACTAGTAGAAGCATTTTTGGAATATTTATAGACATTGTTGTTCTACTATCATTTATTCAGATGCAAAACTTGGCTATTTATGTTGTTACCACGTTTTTGTGTAAAAATTGAAACGGCAAATGGGTTGATTTTTGCAGGATAAAGAAACATTGATGAAATTGTTGACGTCGAAGAATGTAGAAGAGATGGTTGTGAAGAGGGTTGAAAAGAAGGCCATGGTGTTTGGTCAAGAAGTGAGCCTTGATCATGATGTCAAGGGAAATTACAAGGTTGATCCAGCAATAGTTTCTCGCTTATACAAGAAATGGATAATACCCATGACTAAAGATGTTGAAGTAGAGTACTTACTGCGTCGTCTCGATTGAACTCATTTAACACCCAACTAATAGAAGTATTAATTGAAGAATAATATGATGATTCACTGTTCAGATGATCAATCCTGACTTTAGTTGTACACGATTTTAAATAATTCAATTTTTTTCCATTGATCCTGTCTAAAAACTTGTCCAATAAGATTATTTTAACCTTTATTTTTAAAGAACCCCTTTTAATTTAAAAAGGACGTTTAATCATATCATATTAACTACATACAAGGATGTAATAATCATGTTACTTGTAGAAATGTTTTGCAGATTTGCATTAGATTCATGAGCGAGGTGAGTGTTCACCGATTTGTGCTTGTTGTGAAGGTGAGGCGTGTGAGCTTTTTTATCTGCAATCAAATGAGACGATGGCCTTTAAATGGATGCGACTGATTTTGAGCTTAACTCAAAAGTTTCAAGGTTCTTAAGAAGATGTCTCTGGTTTTCTTTTTAAATTGTAGACACCTTATCTCTTAGGGGTCCATGTAAAATTATAAACTTTTAAGTTTAATCTTTAAATTTTTTGATTCATTTTTGGTCCCTATTTGTATTGTGTAGAGACTATTTTGGTGGACTAAAAATATCAATTTTTTGTAAAGAAAAAAGTCTAAATATATGGACTATTCTTACAAACTATAATATCTTAAAGGATTAAAATTACCATAAAATCCTATAAAAACTAAACTTGAACACTCGTAATTTTATAAAAGACTAAAAATGTATTTAACCATTCTCTCTGTTCTTTATATCTATCTAGGCAAAATTACTCTTTTAATCTCATAACTTTTCTTTTTTGTTCCATTTTTATCCTCTAACTAGTTTTTGTTCTCTTTTGATTCCTTAATTGGACTTTTGTTAGTCATATCGATCTTTTTGGTTAGTTTTTTTTGGCTAAAAACATCACTTTTATCTGTATTCTTTATCTTCTTGGTTCTTTTTTGAAAAACAGGAAGAACAACACTAAATCCTTCATTTTTTCATCTATTTCCGAACAAACATGTGCCAAAGCAAAATTATACTTGTTCATTTCTTAAAAAGTTGGGAAATTTGTTATTTTACACAAAGCAATACATATTTATATAGTAATAGTAATAAAAAAATACTATTTAAATTTATTTAACTATGTTTATATATATTCAGGCTGAGCTAGTAGGTCTCTAAAAAAATGTGGTAAACCTAAAACTTTGAGATTGTCTATTTAAAAGTTTAAAACTGTATAGACCTTAGAATCAGGTGGGTTGAAATTCTCCAACAGACATTTGTATTTGGGTAGCACTGGGTGACATAAAGTTGGGTAACATTGGTGACATTGACCAACCACAATGTCACAAGAGGCTATTTTCTCCCTCTTTCACAAGCATTGTGACATTGTGATTGGTAGGGGTGGGCATGGTTCGGTTAACCATATTAACCGAATTGAACTGAACCGAAATGATGAAATGGTTCGGAATAACCGAACCAAACCGTTTAAGGTTTGGAACTAACCAAACTGAACCAAAGTTATAGTTTGGTTAACCGTTTACTTACCTATTAACTGAACCAAACCAAAACCAAAACCAAAGTTCTGAACTCAGTCACAGTTTACTGGTCACCGTTTACTTGCCTATTTTGAACCCTTTACTTGCAAAAGCATATTTTCATATTTCCTTACGATGTCTATCGTATTTTCATATTGGCAGAAGCACACCATACACCTAACAAGATCCGAAAATCATTCATAAAACGTACACTGGTTCATCGATGCCTTGCTCAAACTCCAACACCGCGACCAAACTTTAATTTCACTAGTTCATAAACTTTAATTTCACTGGTGCAAATCCAATGAAATAATATGCTAGTTAACCTTAATTACGTTTAATATCCAGAATAGTACCTTTCAGATTGATCAATTGAAGGAAGACGACGAGCAATTAATTCACAAAAGGGTATGATAATCTCTAGGAAAATAATGGTTCGATTTGGTTAATTGAGTTTGGTTCGGTCTATTAACGGTTCGGTTCAATAACCAATATAATGGTTCAGTTAATTTTAATTTGGTTCGGTTCAGTTAATCGGTTCGGTTCACACAACTCTATGTATTATCCCTTGTATTTAGTGTGACCCAGCTAAGTTACACAAAAATCCCCATTCCAATTTCATTTGGTTTAGTCAAACTTGTAAAGAGAAAAGGAAAAGGAAAAAAAGAAAAACTATTGATTCGATCTTCCCAAATCAAGGGTACATGCGTCTTTTCATTGCATTTTTTCCTCCCATGTCAGACATCGAGTAAATGAAGCAATGAACGGCAATGGGAAGAACTTTGGGAGACTGTAATTAGGAGGAGTAACGCTTTACCATATATACCCCTATAAAGTACTACACATTTCCGCAAAAACTCACAAGGTTTTGGCGTTTCAATTACACACACAGTCACCCTCTCACTCTCACTCACTATACACAGTGAGAAGAAGCTTAAGCGTAAAGGGGCAAATTGTACCAAAACCCTTTCTCCATAAACCCTAATTTTCCATTTCTGTACAAAAATCTCAACCACAATGGAACACATAGGTTCAAGCAAAGATGCTAACAACACCAACTACACAGAAATGGACATCGACCTCGACGACGATGACAACTCCGAAATCCTCAACGAACTCGGCGATGATATGGTCAAATACTTTTGCAAGAAAGCTTCCGTTATGTTCTTCGACCAATACGGTTTAATCAGTCACCAAATCAACTCGTACAATCAATTCATCAATTCGGGTCTTCAAAGCGCTTTCGATTCCTTCGGTGATCTCACTGTTACGCCTGGTTTTGATCCTTCTAAGAAAGGTGCTGATGAACATTACCGTTATGCTGCGGTTAAGTTTGGGAAGGTTACGCTTGAGCGACCTAAGTTTTGGTGTGGTGAAGGGAATGCTCAAGAGTTGAAGATGCTTCCCAGACATGCCAGGTTGCAGAGGATGACTTATGCTTCTAAGATGAAAGTTGATGTTCACATTCAGGTTTGGGATTTTTTCTAGTCTTTTATAAAGTTTTCATTTTTAAATGTTGGTTAGCTTGATTTGGAATTTTTGTTCTTATTTCGTGTTTTTATGTTATGAGAAATGGTTTTTTGGCTTAAAAATTACTTGGGTGTCCTTTGATTTGTTTTTGTTTTTGAAATGTGTGTAAATAGTGGGAAAAGGCTCGGTTGTTGTTGTTGTTTAAATAGTAGAAGAGCTAGAAATAAACACATAATGTGTGCTTGTTTTTTGGTGTTCAAATAACGCAACTGCATGTGTGTGTTAATTACAAGGTGTATTTTAATGTTCATTTTGAAATGTGGGTTAGTATGATTTGAAATTTGTAGTCCCTATTTGATGGTTTTGTGTTAACAAGAAATGATTTTTGACATCAAAATTGTTGAAGTGTCCTTTGATTTTTGTGTGTTTTTGAAATGTGGGTAAGTTGTAGAAGATTAAAAAGTATGAGAGATAGAGATAAACACGTAGAGTGTTTGTATTCTGATGTTCAGATAACAGAACTGTGTGTTAATTTCAGGTATATGTTATGAAGAAGGTTCGGAGTGATAAGTTTAAGACTGGGAAAGAAGAATACATTGATAAAGATATTAAATGGGAGGAGACAAGGGAAATAACTATTGGGAGACTGCCTGTTATGGTCAAGTCTGATCTGTGTTGGATGAGTGAAGCTGAGAAAGGTGACTGTGAATTTGACCACGGAGGCTACTTTCTGATTAAGGGTGCTGAGAAGGTTAGCTATAATTATGATTTATTTATACGTGTTTCTGTCTTGTTTGTCACCGATTTTGTACATTTTAGGGTTACATATGTTTTTAGTGATTTTTGTCCCTGTAAAATTCACAATTGTTCATGTTTAGTCCCTGCATGGGGTTTGTTACTTGTAAATTTTAGTCCCTTTTTTGCTTTAGGGACGAAAATCACCTGTTCTTTGTTCAGTGTTATCCAATGGCAGTTATGGCGCCTATTGGTGGCGGATTTTGATCTCGCCGATGTGGTGAATGGTGGTCAATATTGCAGGTTTTTCTGCCATAAATGTGCCATAAAGTGGTCGAAATTGCTGAAATTTGGGTCTCCACCACAATATGCCATAGACAATACTGCTTTTGTAAAATGTTTTCAAAATAGGGACTAAAATTTATCTAGAGACAGAACTAAAAAATTGGATTTTGATTGGGATTAAGAACACAATTAGCCTACATTTTAGTGCAGTGCATTTATTGTGTCTTATTTTTGTATGTCTATATTATATCTTCGCAATCATTTCTTTGCTGCTGATTGTAAATCGCTTTTGTTGCAGATTTTTATCGCACAAGAGCAAATATTTCTGAAGAGGCTCTGGGTTTCAAATATTCCATACTGGGCTGTTGCTTTCAAGTCGCAGATGAAGAGAAACAGGATGGTTGTTAAACTGGTGGAAGGTTCGACGGAGGGAATTACAAACGGAGAGAAGCTGCTCACGGTGTATTTTCTGTCTGTCGAGATACCTGTATGGATATTGTTTTTTGCTCTTGGTGTCACATCAGATAAAGAAATTGTTGATCTCATCGATTATGGAGAGGCAGATGGAAGAATTGAAAACATTCTCTTTGCATCCATCCGTGAGGCAGACGATAAATGTGAAGCATTTCGCAGGGGAAAGAACGCTCTTCTTTTCTTAGAGGAACGTGTAAAAGGCGTACAGTTTCCACCCGCAGAATCTATTGACGAGTGCTTTAACATGTATGTTTTTCCGAACGTTAAAGGATTAAAAAGAAAGGCAAGGTATCTAGCATACATGGTGAAGGTTCTTCTACTAGCATATACTGGCCGCCGAAAAACTGATAACAGGGACGATTTTCGAAACAAGAGGCTTGAGTTGGCAGGTGAGCTGCTGGAGCGCGAGATTAAAGTGCACTTTGCACATGCTAGGAAGCGAATGGGGAAGGCTCTGCAGAGAGACCTTTATGGAGAACGAGAAGTTCGTCAAATTGAGCACTATCTTGACGCTTCCATTATTACAAATGGTCTCCAAAGAGCGTTTTCTACTGGAGCTTGGACACATCCTTTCAAAAGGATGGAAAGGATTTCTGGTGTCGTTGCAACTCTTGGGCGAACCAATCCATTACAAACCATGGCTGAATTAAGAAGAACAAGGCAGCAAGTTCAGTACACAGGGAAGGTCGGGGATGCTAGATACCCGTAAGTTACTTTTAACTTCTATTTTAGTCTTTCTGTAGTCTGTGCCAATAGAATTATTTTATCCTAGCTGACCGAATGAAGGTTAAATATGAGCATCATACAAAATCTTATCACTAATAATCGTAAACTACTTAAACATGTGAAGGCCCCTTATAATATTGCTATCAATCAACAAGAAAACTAAAACTAAATAAAATTACTTGGTCATTAAAACTCATGGTTCATACATTCAATTCTTTATAGTGCTGCCTGTGTTGACTAGATGCCGAGTTTTTATGGTGGCTATCTCTGTTTCTTCCATTTCATGTTCAGTATCAGCTTCTGTAATGTGCCTTCATTGAGGGGATGTAAATGTAAAAATCAGTACGTTCTAAATGAAATGGTCGCCATAACTCATGTTGAAACCTGTAAATTAATCTCTTCTTTAGTCATCACTAGCATGAGTATAACTTTATAAGTATCAACTTCCCAACTTTTACAGGGATTGATCTAGTCTCTGGCATTGTCTTAGTAGCTTCAGATGGTAGTAGTGCAATGAATACTTGATTTCTCTTTTAAGTTTAAAGTTCAAAGCTGCTGTTTTGTATATTTGAACTATTGCTTTATTATAAAAGTTTAGATGCTTTCATTTATTTTAATAGAAGCTTATGGTTGCAGGCATCCTTCTCACTGGGGTAAGGTTTGTTTTCTTTCCACCCCAGATGGTGAAAATTGTGGACTTGTAAAAAATTTGGCTGTCACAGGAGTAGTAAGTACCGATGTAACTGAATCCATACTTCCTCAGCTGTCCGATTGTGGGATGGAAGAACTTGTTGATGATACTACAACTGTTCTGGGGAAAAAAGACAAAGTCTTCCTAAATGGGGACTGGGTTGGAGTTTGTTCAGATTCCATATCATTTGTGGCAGAGCTACGAACTAGAAGACGGAGGAATGAGTTGCCTCATCAGGTTCACTTTTAATCTCTCATTTTGATGTGACCGTGTATTCTACCTTTGTCATATTTTAAAGCACTTACTTTACATATGAGTCATGGAGAGAACCCATATAGTGGAAAAATGTTGTTTTATGCTGTTAATTTGATATGTAATAGCTTAACCTAAAGCATTTCAACTGGCAGAGCAGATGATGCATTAATTAACAAATAGCATAGTTATGTTTTAAGTATCTGGAAACTTGGCCTTTATTGAATATAATAATTTTGCAGCTTAGTTTATGTCTAACATATGATTAAATGGCTATGTACACTACCTCTGCAGCTTAGATAATATTATTTGTTTGAAATTTGCTTTCTGGGTGAGTGAGACCATGTCTATGTACACTACCTCTGCAAAACGCTGTCACTTATGTGTCCCTCTCCTCTGTCAAAGATTGGTTTATATATATTCAGTTTTGGAACTTTATTGTTTTGATAAGATTGTGATAGCACCTTTTGTAGAATTAGAGAACAATAAATGAAAGGGAAGCAATTGCTCGAAATACTAAATTAAAGAATCTCAATACTGAGCATGCACATCTCCCACTTTCCCCTTGTGAGTTGTGAGCTTGCACTAGAGTAGTGGAGTGACTCCTGTTGATTTTGTTAGAAGCTTCCAATACTGCTCTTTTCACATTTCTTCCTCCTATGTTATGTTTCCAATTATGTTGACTTTGTAAGCTTTCAATTGTATTGTTGTTTCCCTTTTTTTTTTTCCTGGTTCAAAATAATATGCTGCAGTAATTGAAATAAATTTGTGATTTTGTTGATTTTGATTCTTTGAGCCTTGTGTTAACCATTTCTGTTTAGGTGGAAATCAAAAGAGATCAGTGTCAACAAGAAGTGCGCATATTATCTGATGCAGGAAGGATTCTCCGTCCACTCTTGGTTGTTAGTAATCTGCTCAAGATTAAAGGATCTAAGTCTGAGCATAAATCTTTCCAGTCCCTATTGGATAATGGCGTGATTGAGCTGATTGGTCCTGAAGAAGAAGAGGACTTCAAGACTGCTTGGGGTGTTCAGTATTTGTTTGGCAAAGAGGGAAAATCTTCTGTGAAGTACACACATTGTGAACTTGATATGTCATTCTTATTAGGTCTAAGCTGCTCACTTGTTCCATTTGCAAATCATGACCATGCTAGGAGAGTGTTGTACCAATCCCAGAAGCATTCTTCTCAGGCTATTGGCTTTGCTACGACAAACCCAAATATAAGAGTCGATGCTTTGTCTCACCAACTGTTTTATCCACAAAGACCACTCTTTCAGACAATGACATCTGATTGTCTTGGAAAACCTGGATATCTTGGTCAGAGTAAAGTTGTTCCAAAGTCTGAATTCTATAATGGGCAGAATGCAATTGTGGCTGTCAATGTGCATCTCGGATATAATCAAGAAGATTCCTTGGTTATGAACCGTGCTTCGTTGCAGCGCGGCATGTTTAGATCTGAGCATATAAGGAGTTACAAAGCTGAAATTGAGAATAAGGAATCTTCAGAAAAGAGAAAGAAACCTGAAGACATTGTTAATTTTGGAAAGATACAGAGTAAAATTGGCCGAGTTGATAGCCTTGATGATGATGGCTTTCCATTTGTTGGAGCAAATTTGCAAAGTGGTGATATTATCATCGGGCGGTGTGCTGATTCCGGGACGGACCATAGTATAAAGCTAAAGCACACCGAAAGGGGTTATGTTCAAAAGGTTGTGCTGTCGTCGAATGATGAGGGGAAGAATTTTGCTGTTGTTTCGCTGAGACAGGTAACTGTTGTAACCAAGAACTACTTCAATTATGATGCATCTTGTCTTATGGTTAAATTTTTTTGGGTTACTGCACTGAACAATAAACATACTGAATACTTAGATGCAAGTTGAGATGAACATGCAAATATGTAAGTTTGTTCATAATCTGCACATGGATGTTTTATTTATGTTCCACAACTGAAATCTATCTTTTTCTTTTTACTTCTAAGTTGTATTTGACCGCTAAGAAAAACTGTTGTATAATAAAATTTGCAGGTTAGGAGCCCAGTTCTTGGAGATAAGTTCTCTAGTATGCATGGACAGAAGGGTGTTTTAGGATTTCTGGAGTCTCAGGAAAATTTCCCCTTCACAAAACAAGGCATTGTTCCTGATATTGTTATAAATCCACATGCATTTCCCTCGCGACAAACTCCTGGACAACTACTCGAGGCTGCTTTGGGAAAGGGCATCGCTTGTGTTGGTTCACTGAGGAATGCTACTCCTTTCTCCACTTCCTCTGTTGAAGCCATTACTGACCAACTTCATAGGTAATCTTCCATCATGATTTAGTTTACTTTAATTGCAGTTTTGGTTACTTGTATTCAGGCACGGATCTACTCATGCCATATTGGGGGCAACTGCCCCCACTACTATTCCCATTTTTTTCGTTAAATATTTGATATTTTAATTATTACCCCCTCTTAAAATAGATTGGCCCTACTAAATGGAAATTTATACCATAAAAAGTTTCTCTCATTAATTTTATAAAATTAAACGTGCAAATGCATTTGAGATGAAATTTTGAATGGTCTCTTTCACGTACACAGAGAGATTTTTTTTTATGGTGTTGAAAATGAAAAAAAAATCATACTTTTTTAATATAAAGACACGTAAAAAACAATTTTAATTTGAAGATGTTAAAGAGTCTTTAATTTTTCTAATATATAATAATATAGTATTTATAAGTTCAAGTGTTTTGCTCAATGATAATGATGTTATTATTGACTATTTCTTTTTCCACCCTACTCGTTTTTCGAGCGCCCTATAGTTTTCGGATTTATAATCTGAATAGCGTAAACGCCCTTCAAAAGCCTCAAAAACACGTTAAAACACCTTTAGAAACCCTCCATTTTTTTGGATTTTATAATCCGAATAGGGTACGCAGGAAGAGTGTGGTGGGAAAAGGAAGAGCCGTTATCTTGTTTAGGGGTAAATAGCCGTTATTATTTTATCACTTCTGCATTGGTACAAATTTTGTACTAATATTTATTATATAAAATATTGTCCCCTCAAAGCAAAATTTCTGGATCCGTCACTGCTTGTATTTTATGTAGGCCTGTTCAAGATTCATTAAAAAACTGAACCGAACTGGAAAAGAGCCGAACTTTTGACACAGTTCAGTTTATTGTACTGTTTAGTTGAACAAGTTCACTAACCGCCAACTTCTTAAAGTTCAGTTCAGTTTACTTTAAAACCCAGTTTGGGAAAGAGCTTGAAATACCGGTGACCGATGCTTAATAGTGCTAGCGTTTGTTTGTTCATTCTGCTACGTATTTCTCAATCGCGTGCTCATTGCTAGATGCTGAAAGCTTGAAAGCATGTTAGGAATATTTTATTGTAGATCCAGGCTCGCTTTCAGGCTTTCGGAACTGGAAAGAGCATGTTAGGATAATATTCCTAACAATAACATGTCTCAATATGTGGATTGCATTAGCTTCAGGCTCGCTTTAAATTTAGGAATTTTGTCCCAAAGTTTCATTTTAAGTTGTCATGTTTTGTTGTTGTACTGAGCCTATTTGTTTTGTACATTACAGAGCTGGCTTTTCAAGATGGGGGAACGAACGAGTATACAACGGAAGGACCGGCGAGATGGTCCGATCGCTAATATTTATGGGCCCAACATTCTACCAGCGACTGCACCACATGTCCGAAGACAAAGTCAAATTCAGGAACACCGGCCCAGTTCACCCGCTGACTAGACAGCCTGTCGCTGACAGGAAGCGATTTGGAGGTATCAAGTTTGGTGAGATGGAGCGTGATTGCCTGATAGCTCATGGTGCTTCAGCAAATTTGTATGAACGCCTCTTCACCCTGAGTGATTCATCTCAGATACACATTTGTAGTAAATGCAAGAATGTTGCAAATGTGATCTTGCGACCGGTATCTGGTGGCCGGAAGATTCGAGGTCCCTATTGCCGTTTCTGTGAATCAGCCGATGACATTGTGGTGGCTAGTGTTCCATATGGAGCCAAGTTATTGTCTCAGGAGCTGTTCAGCATGGGCATTAATCTCAAATTTGAAACTGAGCTTTGCTAGACAACCACTTCTTAATTTGTCATCACTCTAATTGTTTTCCCTAGACTAGACTTTTGAATTAGGTGTATATATCAGTTTGGTTCCTGGATGTTTCCTTGATACCAGTTAGGAGTATTTATGACAAGCATCGTGATTTGCCTGAATGCCCTTGCATTTCTTTTCTTTTGAATTGTTTAAACTTCTAAGTGGAATGCTCATATCCGGAAGCTCCTCTCCCAAAAAACTAACGAATGATGGGCTGCTGTTAGTTGTGAATTGTGATGTTTCTTGTTTTTAATATTGATGTTTATTTATTATATATTTGCAAATTAATGTTACTTGATGACAAAAGCAGGATTTTTGCATACTCGTTTTGTAGAGCCGATGACTCTACCCTCCAAAATAAATGGTTGGAAATTGTCAGCAGTTAAACATGCAGAAATTTTTTATATATAGTTTTAGGTAAATGGGTTAAGAAATCTAAAATTATACAAGTGATATAGTTATAGTAAAGATTGTATCATTATAATTAGTAATTTCATCAGGTTTTTTAATACTAATTTTAATCCCTGTATTGTAAATTGTAATAAATGAATTTGGTCTAATAATTTTTTTTGGATAACAAGATGCCTCACAAATTACTTGCTTAACAAGGTGCGGAAACAAAATACTAATAGGGTCGGCCAAACCTAATAAACTAAGATATGAGCATGACATTGCTTATATAACATTAAAGGAAAACCTCCACTACACACCATGTTTGACAAAACATCCGCGCACTCATTTACTTCATGATATGGATGCCAGATTTGGACCTTCGATTTCCTAATATTTTGCAATAAACTCCAACCATCAGAGTTCCTCCTTTCCCTATAGCAAGAGTAGAAGCTATATTCAATCTAGCCAAATTCAATCCTTTGAACACCTGCCAAAGCTCTGCGACATATGCACTACAAGCTCCCAAACCTTCCGAAAAAATTCCTCTATCATGCCTTTGCTTAGAAGCACCATATGTATTCAGAGGGATCCAACCTATGTTTTAGGGCAGCCACCGAATCTCCTCTATCACAGTCAAGGAGTTATTGTTAACCATAGCCATAATAGAAACGGCAACATAATGATGATTGATGAACTCTCCTTTTAATCTCAGTACACGGGTTCAAGGGCCTAACAAAAGTATCATCATGACATCATGCACAAGCTTATTCCTCCAAAACCACAATGAGTAGCATGCTGCCTCCCAAAAGCTCATCCAATCCGATTTCTCCCCTTCATCCATCGCCATAAACATGTTAAGATCTATACACTACTGCATATCAGAATTAAAGAAAGTCTTCCAGTGCCTTGCTCTGACCATGGTCAAAACCACCATTGCTAACGGACAATCGTGCAGAAGATGAAACATTGTTTCGACACTCCTCACAACGGTGACAGAAAGGGGAACACAACTGCATTCTATGCAATCCACTATTGGTCTTATAATTTTAGAATCAACAAGTCCCAAGTTTATTTATCATTTTCTATTTATTTTAAACTACAATTTTGATTAAATCAATGAAATTTTACTAAAGATTAAAAATCTCAACAAAAAAATTCTTGTAAGCCTTGAAATTTTGCTATATTAAAGGAGAAAGTGCACTTTCGCAAAACAATAAACAATTTTCTCTTTTTTATCAATAACTTACATTGGTTTATTCAGTTTATTCTTTCATTTGTCGGACATCATCTATTTGAAACTAGAAATATATACTCTCTCAAGCTCTTGAATAGGAACAGCATATGGCGAGTTCCAGTCAGCATCAAAAATATCCCTAAGTTGAGATACAATGGCAGTGTTGTATGTCCCAAAACTAACACCTGCTGTAACATAGAAATAGTCCCATACAAGGTTGCTTGTCCCAATGTGTGCCCTTACATTACTAACTGTGTATTTTCCATGATTCACTCTTGTAAAATCAGGGTATATATTTCCTGTACTACTTCCATTATGAATGGCAGGTCCTGTATTGTTGAAACCTGGTACCACATAATATTTGATCTCAACTTTACCCGAGCATTTGTTGTATTTGGAAGAAGAGCAGAGATTATTGGTATAGAGGAGATACTTCAGGTACTCATCGGTGCTGTTTATGAAGTGTGCCCAATATGCCACCAATATCTTTACTGTTGCATGCTTGGAAAACACAACCTGTTTGTTCCGTTGAAAGATCGTAAGAAAATATCACCCTAGATAGTATAAATATTTTATCTTATTCATATACAATGTCAGTGTGAAGGTTTTTTACACGGTTAATAAGTCATAATTTTCGGATCATGAAAAACATTTGATTTTAACCATAAATAGTTCTAAAGCTACATATATGGTTTGTTGTGATTTATTAACGGCGCAAAACTTACATTGATGATGTATCAAAATTAAACTTTAAATTTTGTACAAGAATGAAATTTTAGACACCTGTCTAAAAAAGAGAGAAGACAATGAAAGACGAGATGGAATATGCAAAGAACACTTGAAGTTAGTTTAGTTACCTCTGATATTGCAGAAGATAGGGATGACCAGAAAATTGTTTGGTCTGTAAATTGTGACTGACCTAGCCAGTCCATGGTATTGATTCTAACTGTCTCTTTTGTTCCCACAGATTTAATTGTATCAATCCATGCCTGCTCATCACTCTGGTAGCTGCCAAATGATAGCTGCAAAACACCAGTATAATACTAAGATCCAATGAAGACTGGCAATTTAATATTAACGAAATTTGTCAGCTAATGTAATAAGAGCATTTCAGAATTTCCAAGAAACAACATCTCGGAAACTACAGTACACAATGTATCACACATATTTGCAGACAAACCAGCAATATAACCATTCACAAATTTAAGGGCATAATCACTAATAATTACTTCAAAACAAGAATGCTAAATAGGTTTGCATTTTGAACATAGAGAATGGCTTAAAGATTTCTCTACTAACTTATTTTCGAGGATACTTAGCAATTATCTCATGATATGAAGGCAAATTTGGCCCTTCTTAGCTAAACCAATCCCCAATTCTATGAGAAAACAAACATGATAACAAAATGAACAAGCTGTTGATTGTAGTACTGGCACAGTATCAATGTTATTTAAATGGTTATAAGCCTGTGCCTCTATTTAGCTGGAATCCAACTCATTTCTGATGCCTGGATTTATTGATACGTATTACCGAACAGATTGTTAAAAATAAACATTACCTCTGGGGGAGCAAAGGAGAGATAGCTGACTTGAGGAAGCTCTGTGGAATAGTTACTCCCAGGAGTTCGAATAGAAATTTCTGGCATATAAGGGTCAGAAAGAATAGGATATCCATCAACATGAGGAGTCTCTACATATTTAGGAAGAGGTGACCTGTGACACAGTTAAATATAGTAATAAATAAAAATTCAAGAATGTTACTCCCTCGTGCTTACTTTCCTGCTATGTAGTACTGACACTTTCGATCAAAGATGTGTTCAATGTCCAACACATGTTGATACCGTCACAAATGTTTATATTAAATTACTTTCATTTTCTCAGATTATTACCGGTGCCGACGTGTCGGTGTTGTATCCAGTGTTCGTGTCGGTGTTAACATTAATGCTTTATAGCTTAACTAATCATCTATTCTTAGTTGCTTGTGTAAGCATAAAAAGTTTCAAGTGCCTGCTCTTTGAAGTATGCTATACCATTCACTACTGTATCCCATCTCTCATATTGTTTAATGTTAACCATCATACTTAAGACTGCATTTCAATTTCTACTCAAAATTCAAGTGAATGAAATTTCATATAATGTAGGAACTTCGTGAGGAAATTTTATATAGAAACAATAGGAAATGATACCTGAAGGCAGAAAATCAAATAAAGTAGCAGTTTCTTGAAGAGAAACTAAGTAAACTTAATTATATCATAAGGCTTGGATCATAGACTTACTTGCACCTCTCCCTAGGTTTGATGAAATGTGACCAACAAGGAACCTTTCTTTCAACTTGCCACTGTTGATCCATCACTGTTTTGGTGTAAGCTGAAGAATTGAGAGATGCTAGTGTCCATAAATTGTTAAAGTAGACCTCAACCTTTTTAGCTATTACAGGACAACCAGAAAGATAAATTCCAACTTCTTTGACCTAAAGCAAGCAAGAAATAAGAAATGAAACAAGCATCATTGGTTGAACAGATAGTAAATTATATTTAGGAACTGTTTGCATTTAATTATTTGAGCTTATCGAGTAGGTTAAACACTTAAGTTGCTTTCAGCTTATTTTTCATAAGCACTTCACCGTAGTTTATGAAAACAGTTTGACTTTATTTTATCTTTTGCTATAGAAATGATTTATACATAAACACTTATATAATAAGCATTTATGCTATAAACGCTTAATTAAGTCGTTTATCCAAACAAAGTTTAAAATAACAAGAGAGATAAAAGTTATTAAGAATCAAATATTCTAAAACAGATAATGCTGCCTTCAGAAGAGAGGCTCAAAGTTTACATCAGTCATGAGTTAGATAAATAATCTACGTTGAAAGGTAATAGCCAACATAAAACAAATGAAACATTAATTACCTGTGTAAGAGATTTCCAGTCATTGTTTGCAGATCCAATATACACATCCCTATTATCAGATATCCAAACTTTGGCATGGACAATTCCAGAGCCCCACCAATCCTTCAATAACAAGGTCACATTCTTAACATTTGGCCTTCCAGAAGCAAGTTTGGATGGTTCTAAGGTAAATGTTGGATAAACCCCAGAGTGAGACAGTAACCTACATCAACTCCAATGTAACATACAACAACAAATTAAGATCACCTGCATCAATCTTCAACATACCCATTTCAATATTTTAAAATGATTTTAAAATATTAATCAAATTTGTACTTCCACTTCTATTTGGAGGGACTAGAATGAGATTAAATTGATAAAATCATAGATGAATTTGAAACTAAGCCAAATTGAAACGCACCTAATATTAACATTACGGTCTGCAGCAGCATCTAATGCTTGATAAACTGCAGCACCTTGATGGGCACCAAATGTGTGCATCTGATCTTGAGTGTAACCATAATCCCCGGAGCGAGGATCGTCAGGAGAAGCTAGCAGTTGCCAATACTGAGCAATTACATCAAGTCTACGAGTTGAGTTTGCAGCCATCCACATGAGCACATCCCCTATAATCCAATCCAACGAGTTTATTTCACAGACAACTAATTACTAACATTTGTCGTTAAAAAAACTTACCGGTGGAGAGGACTCCTGGAACATGGGAGAGGTGGGGCATATCGGTGGGAATGGATTGTACTGGCCATGCTTTACAAGATGAGGTGGTTGACTCACAAAGGTTGTTTAAACTCAATAACGTAAATAGACAAATTATGACACTGCATCTCATGATTGATTACCCTATACTATTGTCTAAATAAACTTGTTTGTAACTATATATATATTCATGAAGTGAATCTACTAAAACAAGTATCTTCTTGGAATATACGATTGGAAAGATATTTCCAAAGCAACACCTACAACAACATAGTTTGTATTGTAATGTTGTTGTAAGCTAAACTCAGGTTAAGAGCAATTTAAACATGTTCTACACCTATCACAATTTTTTATTTTTTTTTACACAATGTCTCTTAAAACTTATGATAAGCCACCGAAATTGTTAGGTAAAAAAAAACCCAACATGGCGCACACTCTAAATTGAGTTTCACTGACACCGTAGAAATTAACTTCAAATTATTAGGAGCATATCATGGGCAATTGGGCATTAGAAGCATATAAGGACGCATTTCAACATACAACACAACAAATCTCCAATTAATAATTAACATATCAATTGTATTGAATATTATATTGTACACAAATTAGGTTCCTAATTATTAGCTTGTTTGTTTTGTTTTTTTTACAAAATTAGCTACTTTTAAATGGTGGTCGAAACTTTATGTCGATGCATAATAACTTAAAAAAAGACATTTTGATTGTAAAAGAAAAAAACGCACTTTGATGCAAATAGATCCTTCATTTATATTCTCTTTAATGTTGTTCGTATAAATATTTACATGAACATGACAATAGTACATTCAAATTATTTAATATGAAAGTAAAATTTTAAATGAATACGGTTATAGATAATATGCTTCATATGCAAAAACAACTTTATAGCATTAGAGTACATTTGATTTTTTGCCACCATGGACTAGAACACTGACACATTGTTCTTAAGAATGGAAAAATTATTTTGCGAACACCTATGTGAAGAGTGAATAGAATGGTGTAATTAAATGGGCGGTTAAAATCTAACAGATGAGGGTATATTTTATGTTTTTATTTTAGATTTGGATCTTCTCAATTGTTAAAAAAATTGAGTGGATTATGTGAAAGACGTTGTAAACATTATAAGTGGGTCAAGATTCAAATGCATTTAAATTGTGAGATCTTTCACATGACCCTCTTAAATTTTTTCACGATTAAGAAATCCGACTCATGTTATTTTTCCGTATTAGAATAAAAAGTTGCAAATGTTCTTAAAGTTGAGTTTGACATGGTAGGTTCCATGAAATTTAGTTTAAGAACAAGATTTAAGTGAGCATTGGAGATGCCTCATGATCTTCTTTAATTAAGGGGAGTCTAAGTGTAAAACTCGATAAGCATTGGCTATACATATGTACCAAAGTGGAATGTGTTTATTGACTCGAGAATAAGTGGGAATGTGCTTAATGTTGTTGTTTTTTTTTTTTGGAGGGAAATGTGCTTAATGTCGTTGAAATGCAATGTTAAGTAGTTTTTTTTTTTTCCCAAACAGTCTAGTGCTAGAATTCACCTTTTTCAAGATGAATAAAGTACCGTTTGACCCGCCTTTTTTTCAGCTTCTCTACGTTTTTAAGAAGAAGTTAGGCCAAACACAATTTCAATAAAGTACCTCCGAAAAAAAGTACTTTTCTTAGAATACATAAAATTGAATGAAATGAGCTTTAACCAAAAGTTGTTGAATGCTACTTCAAAAAACTACTTCTCCCTAATTTATTTCACAAGCACCTCTCTTCAACTCACGCTGGCAACCTTTTCTTTTATTTTTTAATATTATATTTCAATTTGTTTTTTTCTTCCATTTTATTTTATTTTATTTTTTTGAACCGGTCCATATAATTTTTTTTGAAGGAGGGTCCATTTAATTTTATAATCTATTTTTGAAGGAATTTTATTATCTTTTTATCACTTATATATTTAATTTCAATATCGTTTAATTATCACAATCTCGCAAATATTTTTATTCATGTCGTCATTGAATGACACCAGATATTTTTATTCCCTTTCTTCAACCTCACAAATACACACACACACATTAGCGTTTAGAGTAATACTTTATGTCTGTATGTATGTTTTTTGTTACGTTAATGCGTATAATTATTTTTATAAAATTTTGATTTTAATTAAAAGTACAAGTATAGATGCCTAAAAATATTATACTTATATATATTT
>Ga0228711_1005710_pt1 | contig 18876 bp, 17 predicted proteins | sample MedpolnodulmetaG_2_FD_177996 | JGI IMG/M metagenome (GOLD analysis project Ga0228711, IMG submission 177996) | Root nodule microbial communities from Medicago polymorpha collected in Santa Monica, California, United States - brown nodules | ecosystem: Host-associated > Plants > Roots > Nodule...
CACTAAATATTTTTTTAAAGAAGTTAATCCGACAAACATTTTTTTTAGAAAAATCCTGCTAACATCTTTATTTATTACAATATAATAATTTTAGTAACTATTTTTCTAATAATTAATATTTATTGCTAATATATACCATTGTAGCAATTATTTAAACTAAGTTAGAAATATACCAACCTCAAATAATAAGTCGACGAACTAAGCGGAGTCAGCAAAATCAACGACAACGAACAACCTCAAAATGGATCGGAACCAACAAAACTATAAAAAAAAAATGTAATTTATTTTAATATATAACTACATTAAATATTTACAAATTCAAACACATGTAAAATTGAAATCCATTATAAAAAAATAACAATAATAACCTGTGTTAGAAACTTCAACAATGATAATAAAATGATGGAGAATAAAATTTGAGCGATATTAAAAAAAAATTGAGTGAGAATATAGTGAAGAAAATTGTAAGGAAAAAAATAAAGTGAAGAAAATGTGAGTGAAGAGTGGTATTTATACACACAGATGCTGCAACGGTAACAAACGGCTAGTACGCATGTGGGTCCCGATTTTTCCGACGAACAATTCGTCGATAACGGTAACCAATCATAACCTTCCATGCACCTTTTATGCAACGTCTTTGTGCATGTGGGGCCGCAGCTTTCCTAGGAAACTTTCGTCGGTAACTTCAACCAATCACAACCTTCCACGCACCCTTTATTCAACGGTCTTTGTGCATGTGGGGCCGCAACTTTCCTAGGAAACTTTTCCTCGGTAAAAGAAGTCAATCTCATGCATCCATGCACCAGTTTTTCTGCATGTGGGGCCTGAGTTTTCCTAGGAAAGCTTTCCTCGGTAAAAGCAACCAATCACATGCTGCCACACCCCACCTTTCTGTGTATAAGGGTCCCTCTTTGACTGACATATGCTTTCTAACGAATATTTCGTCGCTAATTCGTAGGAAACAAACTCCTAAAAAATTTTCTCGAAAAGTTTTGTAAGAAAATCCAATATTTCTTGTAGTGATTTGTCAAGAGATCAAACGCAGTGTTAGAGGCTTATATGTCATTTTAATATTTTTTTTATATGCACCGCAGTCTACAGAGGTCGATTAGTTCCCACGTTTCTCACGCATTCAATGAAATTGATATTTATATTTCCTCGTGGGTTTTTTTCTTTCTAACATTTGAAAAAGAAAAAACTCTTTCCTCCTTATCTTTTCCTTTACCTTTACCTTTGAATTTGCATCAAGATATAAACACCGACATTCAATCACAGTTAACTACATAATTCATGCAAGGTACTTTGTATAAAGGAGTTTTGGATCCTATAAATACCCTTTATATATTTCTAACTCCTACATCAAGAACCACCAAAGTTACTACACAAAAATGGAGATAAAGTCCATTTTCCTCCTCCTCCTCTTCCTCCCCTCCTTAACCTTCTCTCTTTCTCCACCACCACGCCCACGCCTCTGCCACCCAGATGACGAAAAAGTCCTCCTCAAGATCAAAGATCACTTCCACAATACAAGCCTCTTCTCAACCTGGATCCCACACACAGACTGTTGCAAATGGCGTATAGTCTCATGCAAGAAAATCCCAAAAACAACCATCCATCGTGTCAACTTCCTCGAGATAGATGGCGCTGATGATCTTGTCGGTACAATCCCGCCCCTCATCGCCGATCTACCTTACCTCGAGACCCTCATTTTCCGCCTCCTCCCTAACCTCACAGGTCCTATTCCTCAAGCCATTGCTAGACTTCCTCACCTTAAATTTGTCCTCCTTAATTGGAACAGCCTAACTGGTCCTATCCCTGATTACTTTAGCAAACTCACCAATTTAGCCACCTTAGGGCTTAATAACAACCATTTAACCGGTCCAATTCCCGCTTACCTCGGCCGCCTTCCTAAACTTCAAGGACTAGACTTGTACGACAACCATTTAACCGGTCCAATACCAGACAGCTTCGGATCATTCAAGCCTGGTTCTCAGGTCACCTTGTCCAACAACTTGTTATCAGGGCCAATCCCAAGATCGTTGGGCACAGTTAATTTTAGTATTTTCGAGGCTGCTGGGAACCGGTTGACCGGTGATGCATCGTTCTTGTTCGGGAAAAGTAAGACTGAGTTGGCTCACCTGGACTTGTCGCGAAACAAGTTATCGTTCGACCTTGGTAAGGTGGTGATGCCAGTGGGACAACTCAACTCGAATTTGCTGGTCTTGCGGTTGGAAAATAACATGATATATGGAAAGTTGCCAGCTTGGTTAGGCCAAGTGCCAGGGTTGTACGACTTCAATGTGAGCTACAACCAGCTTTGCGGTCCTATACCGACAGTTGGAGGGAAGTTGCAAGGGTTTGATCCATCGGCATTTTCGCATAATAAGTGCTTGTGTGGTTCTCCTTTGCCCCCTTGTAAGTGAGTAATTAGTACTCTCTCGGTGACACATTTATCAGCCTCATTTGACATGGGTCGTCATTTGTAAGAAAATGTGTTACAATTAAAATAATAGTAATATTAATGTTGGGTGTGGAACTCTTTTTTGAGCAAGGGTAATATGGGATCCTATCTAGCTTCAAGGAAAGTTTGTTAGGATTCTCTTTCACTAATTTCAGGTATCCAAAAGTCGATGAAAGAAATAACAGTCCAGAAGGCAATGAAAATGAATAAATGACATTTCTTGCTCAAATACCGTAATTGCAACTTGCAAGCAATTTACAACTATTATTAGATACAGAAAATTGGCATTTTACTAAACACTGTGATTAGCCCAAGCCACCTAATCTAATATAATATGCAAAAGTCAATGACAATTGTTCCCAATACATATGCACGTACAGCTACCTTGACGAAGTAACAATTAGGACAAAAGGAACATGCAGAAAATTAACTATGGAAAAAAATGAAGTTAAAGCGGGAAAGAAAAGGTAGGAACTACCTCATCACCAAGTGTGTGTGCACGCACTAGAGCATCGACCCGTGCGGACATTCGCAAATAAGTTACATTGTATACTATGTTAATATGAATAAGTCAATTTTTACGCTTTAACAATGTACTTGATAGTTCATATGATGTGAAATACTTTATATTAATCGCATCATGGTTACATTAGGTATGTCGTTAGTTGCTATTAGTTACAATACATCAATATAAAAATGTTGATCATATATTTAACTCAAACTATACGACATTACAAAATATTTCTCTATATACGACATTAGAAGTCACATCGGTATTTTGATAACCTTCATCGGTAATAAGTATCTTCAACCCATTTCTAGAAGTAACTCTCGAAATTATAACATAAAGCTGACCATGTGAAAATACAACACTTGGCAAATTAAAAGGAGAGATATCCCACCTCGCCAAACTCCTTTGTGGATTCAATCTAGATCACCGACCCGTGCACATACGTGAATAACTTACGCAGTATCTACTATATTTTATATGAATAAGTCAATTGATTAGATTGAACCAATGTAAGTCATAGTTCATATGATGGGAAATATGATAAATTAGTCGCATCATGGTGACATTAGGAATGTAGTCTGTTGCCATCATTAAAACACAATACATTAAAATTATCCTACAATACATTTAAATTTTATACTTCGAATAGCATAAATGCCCTTCAAAATTCTCAAAAACGCGTGAAAACACCCTTAGATACCCACCATTTATTCAAATTTTATAATCGGTACGCGTGAAGAGAGTGTAGTGGAAAAAGAAATAACCGTTATCTTTTTTATGGGTAAATAGCCGTTATTATTTTTTCACTTTTGCATTGCTAAAATTTTTATATTAATATTTATTATATAAAATGTTGCCCCCTCAAAGCAAAATTTTATACAAAAAGATCGGTGATTACGTAATTGTCGACAAGCTACAGTCTACAGAGGTCCATTTCGTTCAAGAAAAAACTCTTTCCTCCTTGTCTTATCCTGTACTTTTGAATTTGCATCCAGATATAAACGCCGACATTCAATCACATTTAATTACATGATTCATACATCAACAACCACATTTAATCACATCTACATTTAATTACATTGAAATTTACATGATTCATAAATTTTGTCACTGTATGTATCATTACCCTGTTTATAATTACAAGATTATATACATTTGGATCCTATAAAATAGCCTTTATATATATTTCAAACAAACTCCTACATCAACAGCCACCAAAGTTACTCCACAAAAATGGAGAGAAAGTCCATTTTCCTCCTCCTCCTCTTCTTCCCTTCCTTAACCTTCTCTCTTTCTCCACCACCACCACGTCCACGCCTCTGCCACCCAGAAGACGAAAAAGTTCTCCTCAAGATCAAAGATCACTTCCACAATACAAGCCTCTTCTCAACCTGGATCCCACACACAGACTGTTGCAAATGGAGTTTAGTCTTATGCAAGAAAATCCCAAAAACAACCATGCACCGTGTCAAATTCCTTGAGATAGATGGCGCCGACGATCTCGTCGGTACAATCCCGCCCCTCATCGGCGATCTACCTTACCTTGAGACCCTCATTTTCCGCCTCCTCCCTAACCTCACAGGTCCTATTCCTCAAGCCATTGCTAGACTTCCTCACCTTCAATTGGTCCTCCTTAATTGGAACAACCTAACTGGTCCTATCCCTGATTACTTTAGCAAACTCACCAATTTAGTCTACTTAGGGCTTAATAACAACCATTTAACCGGTTCAATTCCCGCTTACCTGGGCCGCCTTCCTAACCTCAAAGCACTAGTGTTGGACGACAACCATTTAACCGGTCCAATACCGGACAGCTTCGGATCATTCCAGACCCGTTCTCAGGTCACCATGTCCAACAACATGTTATCAGGGCCAATCCCAAGATCGTTGGGCAATGTTAATTTTGAAATTTTTGAGGCTGGTGGGAACCGGTTGACAGGTGATGCGTCGTTCTTGTTCGGGAAAAATAAGACTGAGTTGGTTCACCTGGTCTTGTCGCAAAACAAGTTATCTTTCGACCTTTCTAAGGTGGTGATGCCACTGGACTCGAGTTTGCTGATCTTACTTTTGGACGATAACATGATATATGGAAAGTTGCCATCTTGGATGGGCCAAGTGTCAGTGCGCATCTTCAATGTGAGCTACAACCAGCTTTGTGGTCCTATACCGACAGTTGGAGGGCACTTGCAAGAGTTTGATCAATCGCCGTTTTCACATAATAAGTGCCTGTGTGGTTCTCCTTTGCCCCCTTGTAAGTGAGTAATTAGTACTCTCGGTTACACATTTATTGGTCTCATTTGACATGGGTCATTTATAAGAAAATGTGTTAAAATAATAGTAATAATGTTGGGTGTAGAACTCTTTTTTGAGTACGGTAATATGAGGGATAGGCAACATTTGAATGACATGTCCATCAGCAAAAGAAATAAGAAGGCATGAAAATGACATTTCTTGTTCAAATACCTTAATTGCAAGCAATTTATAACTATTACTAGATACAGAAAATTGGCATTTTACTAAATACCATGATTAGCCCAAGCAACATAATCTAATATAATATGCAAAAGTCGATGACAATCTTATATATAAAACTTATTAAGTTTTTAAACAAATATTTTAAGCCAAAAAAATTGTTAGGAACTTCCTTATTTATAAATATTTTGCCTTTTTTTCTTTATTGAATAAATGATCTTCAAAATATCTTTTTTATAAAAGTTGTTAAGTTTTTTGGTCAACTTTTTAGAGCCAAAAAGTTGTTGCAAATTTCCTTCTTAATTTTATTTTGGTAAGAAATCGATCTCATATCTTATTTGATGTGAAAATCGGAGAAAAATGATATGTATTATGTGTGTAGTGATGTGGAAATCGGAGAAAAATGATATGTATTATATGTGTAGTGTGTACAAGTTGTGTGTTAAGGAGTTAGTACTTCCCTCTTCTTTCTTTATTTTTTATTTTTATTATTTTAAATCTCCAACTTTTATTCTTTTTTAAAATCATTTAATTTTAATTTTATTTTATTTTAATTTTTAATTCTGATTAATCTTTATTTATTTAATTATTTCTTTTTTTGTTTTGTCCAAAATATCTATCCAAAAATATCAAGGTAAGTCCAACAAGGTTCCAATCCAAAAATCACAGCCTGTTCACACACCTATCAATCCAAATCCAGCCTCATCTGCAACACATTTACAGGAAAAGAAACCTGCAAAATAGAAACGCAATTCACAGAGAAAGTCCAATTTTTCAATCGTTCTTTTTCAAACCCAGGAGGCCAAAAAAAAATTCATGAAACATTCATCAGATTCGTCAACCTGCAATCAAATAACACACAATCGCAACACAAACAATTGTGACAGAAATCAAAAGCTGTCCCAATCGTTCAAACTGTCATCAACATCCAAACCCATCACTGCTAGTAGCATAACACGCATAAACCTCCCAAAACATAAAAAAAAAGACCCAAACACCAATCACGAATAACAGCAAGGCACACAAAACCCTCATGAAACAACCAACACCAGAATCGACCCACAATAATAAACCGATCCACCAACGTCAACAACCTCTGCAAAAATCACAAGGGAGGCTCATCAAACACGTACACAAAAAGACGATTCCGAACGGATCCAGACGAAGCATAAACAAAAGGTAGTTTCTTTTTCATTTAAATCATAGATCTAGGGATATAGGTTGATGTTTTGAATTTTTTGAGGTTAGAGACGAGTAGAGAAGAAGGAGAGATCGAAAAACGTTAAAAAAATAAGAAAAAGTGACCTTTTTAGGTCCGACGCGGTGGAGCCGCCAATCCGGCCGGCAAACCACCGTGCCGGAAAATGCATGTCCCGTCGGAGAAGACAAAGAAAAATAGAGAGAAGGGAGAGAGTTTAGGATGTAGAGAGAGACAAAGAAAGGGTTAGAATGAATTTTTTGGGTTGAAATATTTATTTATACTAACCATTAACCCGACCCATACAAACTTGCCCCGCTCCAACCAATAAACCGACCCATTGGGTTTCCCTTTTAGGCCCAGCTGTGCGCCCCATCTCCTTCATTACAGCATTTCTTACATTTCATCTGCATGCTATTCACACGCCCTTATGACTTTTAACACCCCCTCTGCATTCATATTTTTTTTTACTATATCTTGTTTAATTCTCTCATGCCTTTTTCATTATTGCATTTTAATTTTGCTGCGTTTTAGGTCATTTTATTTCTACTCGTTACATTTTATTTTTATTATTAGCACTTTAATTATCATTATTTATTTTCCAGTAATTAGGTTTGAATGTAAATAATTCATGCATTTTTTAGTTTAGTTTTATCATTTTGCATAGTTTGTAGTTTATTTTATAGCATGGACTTTAGAATGTACATTTAGGCTTAATGAAAATTTATTATGCATATTTATTTTTCCATAAACCTTAGAATGTATATTAGGTTTAATGTAAATCATTCATGCGTGTGCGTGCGTGCGTGTGTTTTATTTTTATGCTTCTAGTTTAGTTAAAGGTTCTTTTGTGGTGATCCAACGTCACCACAAAATGCCTACGTTTTATTTTCTTGCTCCGTTAGTTGTGATCCTTTTATTTTTCCGTAAACACTTAAATTTAATTTAATGCAAATAACCACAAAAACATTTTTCATAATAAACCTTGATTCAAAAATCAAGCGATCCTTTTTATTATTTTTTTTCTTAATCAAATGTCTAAACAATTTAATTTTATCATGAGTAATTTCTTTCAAATACTAAAAAATACAAACAAGCATATTTCACCATTTGGCTTTTTACTTTAAAAACTTTTTTTTTTAAAACTAATAAAAAAATACAAAACCAATCAAACGTCGATTTCTACCGAGGTTTTGATCCCTCGCGGGTACGTAGGCAAAGGACCTTGTCCTTCCAAATCATAAAAAATGTAAATAAAAACACTTTCTTTTTCTTTTAATCATCCCTCTAATTTTTTCTAAGCAAGCGAGTTACAACACACAATTAAAAAATCAAGAGCTTCCTGTAGGATACTACGGACATAAAGGTTGCTAATACTTTCCCTTTGTGTAACCAACCCCCGAACACTAAATCTTTTCAAAATATGCGGTAGTTTGAACTTTTTTTCCCTTTTCTTATATGTTCAGTCGTGAAATAAAAAGTAAGTCAAACGCTAATCAAATAGCCTTGATCTCCGAAAAATGACGCGACACGTTGTTTGCCGACTCGAATACACCTACAAAATAAAGGGGTTCAATGTCCAACAAATTGTGTTAGTTGTAATTCTATCCATGAAGACCTTGCACATATTGCTTTTGATTGTCTTTTTGCGGTGCAAGTTTGGAAAATGGCTAGGCTTTGGAATGAGGTAAATCACGCGATTCTTATCACAAACTCGTCTATATATGCTATATTTTCCTTGTTGCAAAATTCATCACAGGAACATGTTCAATGTATGACAATTATTTTTTTGGAGTCTCTGAGAGCATCATAACCTTAAACTTTGGAAGAATGAAAATGAGTTAATTGCAAATGTTGTCGATAGATTACGTTAGCTTACAAAAGACGAGCAGTCTGCTAATACTTCTCAAACTGCAAACAACCACCATCAAGCTCCTCCAGTTTTGCGCACAAGGAATGCAATGTCGTTAAGTTCCTTCTCAGGTGTGGCTTCTGATGTGCATTGGTAGTGCCTGCAACAATGTAACATAAATGCTTCCTTTTCATATGTTTAGAATCGTAAATGTATTGACGTGTGTGTTACGATGATGGAGCTTTTGTTATGGCGAAAACTATGAGTGTTTTTAGTTGAAGCGTTGAGTTTGATTTATACTTTAGAAAGGTTGAATGACATGAAGATGGATAAAGTTGATTATATATGAAGTAGATTCTGAAGCAACTAATGATGTTTTTTACTCCAACATGTCTTATGTCTCTGAATTCAATCAAGCCAGTTTCAGAGTGTGACTTTCACACTTTACAAATTTTTTGGTGGAGTTCAACATGCGACAGCCAAATGAGGTAGCTCATGGTCTAACAAGAGAAGTAGTATTATGAGCTAGCTCCACTATTTATTTTAAGAAATAAGAAAGTCGAGAATGTGTTTGGTTGATGCCTATGATTGAATACATAAAAGAAACTTGCAGTTTGTCTTTCGGAAGAGTGACTGAAACAGTCGTTTATGAATATGATACCATGTGCATTGCTCAGTTGAATGGAGGTGATCTTAAGAAGAACGATGGTATAAGTCATCAACATATTTGTTTGTGTGATAATTTTGTAGACCTTTTTTAAAAGAGTCACTCCCAAGCAAATTTTTTGAACATATGATACAAAAGATTGATCTTCATCATCTCAGAGATGATTGTTTGGTTGAGGGAGAGATATAAATATATCTTGCACTCTTTTTCCTTCACCATGGTTTTGAGGTCCATTATTTTTATTGCGCTAATGTTTTTTTTTTTTATGGTCTGAGTTTGAACCTTGGATCTTACATATTATGTATTGTCACTACCAACTGAGCTAAGCTCACAAGGACTGCGCTAATGCATTTAGTTTATGAACGACAGTTTTTAGAAAATTTCAATTAGAATTAGGTTGATTTTGTTAGAATTGGTTTTATAGGTTATAAACATCTTAATTTAAAAATAAAAAAAATAGTATAATATTTTAAAAAGAGGGAAAATAGTTTTTTATATTGGTACGAAGTCTTGTTAAGAAGAATTTATGTGTATCCATTTCCCAAGAACACACCTTTACAACACTCTCACCCAACTCATCAGAGAAACTCAACCATCACCACCACCACCACCGCAAGATGCCATCTCAGGTTAACTCCGATATCCCACCTTCCTCCGCTTCCGTCGTCATGCTCTCTGCTCCCGACACCCAGGACAACCCTCAAGAAGCCTTTCACACTCCGCCGGAACAACCCTCACTTCACTCTTCCGACGTCAATGCTGTTCCTCCCTCTGCTGGGTCCCAGGAGTTAAATGATCCTTCTCGTATTTCGGAGTTGTTGGATGAAATAAAGAGGTTTTCGGAAGAGTTACAGGTGAAAAGATTGAAATTAGGGTTTGAAGAAGATTTTCCTCACTCTGCTGGGTCCCAGGTATTCGTTGATTCTTCTGAAATGGAGTTGTTGGATGCTGCTATAGATAATTCCGCTGTAGAGTGTTCGGAAGTGTTGCCAGTGAAAAAATTGAAATTAGGGTTTGGAGAAGATATTTTGTCTGTGAAGGACGATGATTCTTGCATAGATATTCCAATGGACAAAAACTCTGTCCCAAAGGAAAATGTTGTTCAAAAGGCTGGTGGTAACAAGTCGATTTATGAGATTGGAGAAGGTTCTGGAAAGGTTGGAGAAGTTTCTGAAAGCTTGACTGTGTTTGATGTATTGAAATATCTTGCTAGTACTGCTAATAAAGTAGAAGATGATGGTCTTACTTTGTTGGAAACTCTTAAGCGTGCCGGTGTTAAATTTCCTCGTCCAAGTTGGTGGTCGGACGATATGAAATCTGAACTCTTCAACTTTGATGATGAAGAGCAGAGGAAGTGAAGCTCTTCAGTGATCCATTTTTTGAGGGTATTGATGGAGGATTCCCTTGCACTTTAAATTGTCTTTTGATGTTTAACTAACTATGATGTTGTGTATGGTAGGGTTCTAATTTCTATCATGTTTTGTTTTGAATGTTGTCTAACATTTGTAACTGTGGTTCTGAACTTTAGTTAATATTAACCACCTTATGATTATGATCTAAATTTATATATGCTCTTGTAGAGGATTTCCAAAATTTGTTTCATGTGCTACCAAATACATAGACCTGATAATGGTGGACTTGGTGTATTGGAAAGCATTATATGACACAACAATGTGATAACAATGCATATCATTATTATTTTTTGTTATTATTTATTAAGATGCTTCTTAGATGCATCAATTGAAAATGAAGTTTGTGTCATATTCTGTAAGTTAAAAAACTTCATTATCTATAGGATCCAATCGAACACATGCTGACCAAGTGATTGAATTGAATTGGGTAGTATAAGGCATAATGCTCCTAACCTCTGTTGCACGGACACTTCTGATTGAAGGTATGTCCCGGTGTCCGACATGTATTGTGTCTGACACCGACACTTGTGGTTACATTGAATTATGTCATTTTCTCAAAGTTTTATCCGTGTCTGTCTCAGTGTCATGTCCGGTGTCCGTGTCCGTGCTTCATAGCTCCTAACACACAAGTCTTGTGTATTTGTTGTGTAAATTGTCACCCCTGCTCATGGATAGCATTAAGTTCCTGAACTGGTAGTCTTGTAGGGTTAAGTAAAAGTATTTGGAAATGCTTTGCAAAATGGGTAGGTTGGTAAGTCAACAGAAGAAGGATGGATCATCCACATAAAGTAGCTTTCCCAAGGGATCTCATTCTAGTTGAAGATTTTTTAGGTAGTTTTGAACAACCAGAAAAATTCCCGTTCTGTTTTATCAGCCCCAGCAATTCCTATAGCCTTTATAATCCATTAACTCCACATGGGGTTTATGGAAGCAGGGTGGCAAGAGTTGATGGATATATGCCAATAATATAGTGCCTTACTGGTCAAGGCATATAACTCTGAAGCTCCTGAAGGCCAAAGAGATGTATGTTGTAACCATTGATAGTTTGGATGCAACTAAACTGCTTCTGTTTCGACCTTGTGGTCACACGCCCCTAACTAAAGATATAATAATGTCTAGACTCTAGATGCATTCTGTGCAGTTTATACCTTGCAAATCAAAGTTTGACTGTTGGTACCTTTAGGACTGGATTGGAGATGTAATAAAGCTATAAACGAACATTTTGTTTAATAGCTTATGAATTTGAAAGAATTCTTCATCACGTATCGTAACATTTGGACAGATATTTTAAGGTGGAATATAACAAAGTAGCATTTTTATAAAATTCAATTAGATGTTTGTGTAGTTCTTTTTTGACGACATTGTCATTGCGCTTACTCAGTAAAGTGTACATTATCCAAATTTTAAGCTCAACAGGCTTTGGTGAAATGTATATTTGATATCTAAATAACCATGCTTGTCACTCTTTTATTGGATGAAATCAAGATGTGTCCCACTACTTTGTGTGAGTTATATTTCCAATGTGTAAACCCACAATAATTCAAACCAATAAAAGAGTGAGTATTAGAGAGAGTGTTCAAAAGAGAGTATTGCTAGCACTACTCATATTATAAACACATATTTTGAGATAGACCTCTGCGATACCTTCACCAAATACATTCAATGAGGAATGGAAACAACCTCTTTCGAATATTAGAATAAAATGTACTTCTAGAAAAAAAACATGTGAGCAAAAGGTAGTGCCCTTATTATTTATAGGCTTTAGACGAACAACTTTTAAGGGTTAGAATCAGTGACTTGAAGTTGTATCCGATGCCATGAAGTGTTTAATATCCCTCTCAAGTTCCAGATATCTTCAACCTTTTCAGGTTGAACATTTCCTGCTGAATCCACCTGCAAATCAGCCCCAAAGTATTCATTAGATATTATAAGAGATCATTTCTTACTTTTATGATGTTTTCTGAAACATTATACAAATCATTAAAGGATTCCACATTCCTAATTGTAAACCCCTATATTTTAAATTTCAATTTCTATGTTAGAAAATGATTTTTACATAAGTGAGAGAATGATAATATAATATGATTAAGACTCTAATTTCCTCACAACAAGGGATTCTAATTTCCACATCAAAAAAACTAACACTAATTCATGCATTTATGATATAGAAAATACTTTCATGCATTCTACGATTTGAATAATTCCCCATTGAGAAATGATATGCTATATCAAGATATTTAATTTAAGATTTAAAGGATAGTCCTCTAAACCAGTTTTACACTGACATTCAATGAAAAATCTATTATTTTGCCACATCATTTCACTTTTGTACAAGTGTTTTGAAAATAATGATATGGCATGAAAAAATGGTGGCCTTTTATTGAATGTCCTTGTAAAATAATTATTGTCCCTCAAAACACTAAAAATAATTCTCATAACCAAAAGACCATTTTACCCTTGCTCACCAAATGACCAAGCTACCCTTGAGTCTGAATGACTAAAATACCCTCTTTAAGCCAATATCTACTAATCCCAGATAAAATACACGCAGAGACAATTAATCACATACAAGCACATATAAACACACATAATAATTAATTAAAAATAATTCTAGTAAAAATCGGATTGTTACAAAAAGTCTGATGAAAGCCAAAATTATGCAAAAGTTTGAGCTAGAAGTCCCAATTTAAGGTGTCAAAAGCCTTTGAGACATCAATTTTCATAGCCAAGTTACCACCAAAACTTTTCTTGTCCAAAACATTAATGGCTTCATAATCAAGTGTTATACAATATTTAATGTTCCTGCCTTTGATAAAGCCCTTTGGTTACTTTGAAATCAAGTTTGGAAAAATTTGTGAGAGCCTCTTTGCAATAACTTTCGAAATAATTTTGAACTTAAAATTAGCAAGTGCAATAGGTCTAAACTAATCAATACTATCAGCATTTTGATTTTTAGGAATAAAAATGAGGGTGTTTGCATTGTAGTTGGGAAGCAGCCATCCAGTTTGAAAGAATTCTAGCACTACAACATACACATCTGTTTTGATTATTTCCCAGTAGAATTGGAAGAAGCTTGCTCCAAAGCCATCAGTACATGGAGCCCCATCATGATTCTGCAGACTTAACTTCATCTTCAGAGGGAATCATGATCAGCAGATTATTTGTAGTAATATCAATTAAGTTTGGAATTACTTCATCAACAAGTAAAGGGTCCTGCAAACAATGGTTATTAGAAAGAAGAAAACAAATTATGATAATAATTAACAATGTGGTCAGAAACTCTTTGTGGATCAGAGATTATCTCATCTTGATTTCTGATGGAGGTTATTAATTTGGTTTTGTTTTTTATTTTTGTCACTCTATGAAAATATTGAGTATTTCTATCCCCATTCAAATGCCGCCTAATTCTAATTTTTTCCAGCCAGAATATTTCTTGTCTATGCAAGGCTTCATCAAGTTTTATCTGAGCATTCTTCTCTTCAAACACGAGTTAATCATTGTGGCCACTGATATGTATTTGATTTTGGATTTCTTCCGGTTTTTGTTCATTATCCTTAACAAATGAATGAACATTTCCAAAAACCTCTTTATTCCACACTTTAAGCTTAGCTTTCAGAGACTTTAGCTTAGAACTAAGAACAAACATTGGGATTCCCACTATATTCTCATTCCAAGATTCAGTGATAAGATCTTTGCAACCAGCATGAAGGGTCCAGGCTTTAATGAATTTAAAACTAGAAGCAAATCTAATGTCATCTGATCTAACTTCTAAAAGTAGGGGGTAATGGTCATACTTGTTTCTAATAAGAGGTTAGCAAGTTATGGATCTGCAGCTATCCAACCATTTCTGATTGTAGATTGTTCTATCCAACCTTCTTTTAGTGTGTCTTCTTCCGGACGTCCCATTTTCCCAAGTGTAAGCAGCTCCCCTAGTTGGAAGGTGAATCAAATCAAAAGCACAATTAAAATCTCCAATAAAGCACCATGGAGCATCAAAATAAGCTTGAAGGGAATTCAGTTTGGCCCAAAGGGTTTTTTTTGTTAGGGTTGCTAGTAGATGCATAGATAGCATAAAAATACGTAGTAGTGTTGTTAATCATCAAAGTAAAACTTACTTGTTGGTCATCAGAGTCAATCACAGTAGGGTCAAGGTTAGAAGCACAAATACACCAAAGGTTTGGCAAAAGGTTTAATTTAGTGTTAAGGGAAAAAATCTTAAGGCCCAATCTGTTAAGCCAAGTATAGGGGAATCTATCAAAAGCCATCCAGGGTTTAGCAATGAAAATAAAGTCAGGGTGATGAGATAAAATAAGATTTTTAAGGGCTAATTTAGAAGGAGAATTTGCAATTCTCCTAATGTTCCAGTAGAGGAATTTCATCTAAAAGGTTTAGGTGCACCAGAAGTCTTACCTCTTGTTATATAGCTGGTTTTTAGTGGTTTGCTTTTCTTCTTCAATTTACTCTTTGATTTCACAACTTGAAAATAATCTTGGTGTTGGTCTTGTTCATCCATATTTGTCAAGAGTCTTTGTTCAGCTTCTTCATCCTTAATAATATTTGCCCAGGATTGATCCAAAAAAGCTTTGTTCCTTCTTTCTAACTCCAATAAGATTGCCTAATCATTATTTATAGTGTCATTCACTTCCAGGTTAACATTCTGATCCACTTGCACCATAGCATTCATTCATAACTTGTGTAGTTTCCACAAATTCAGAAACATTTGAGCTAGATTCAGGTTGATCTTCTACAACTTTCTCAAGTTCTTCATTTATTTCTTTTTCAAGTTCCAAATCTTTCTCCTTCATAACAGAACCCACCTCATTGGATAAAGCTTCAAACCTATTGTTTTTAGGCAAACCAACAGGTTCTTCAGTTACAGGATTGGGAACACCAACACTCTTAACAATACTTGCACCCTGATTCTTTCTAACATTATCTGTAGCTTCCTCAACAACAATGGGGTCTTCAACATGGTTACCCTGTTTTTTCCTTCCATCTTTAGTAACCCTAAATCCATTAATGACATTAGTTGGTTGCTAATGGGCATCAGTAGGAGACTTTTTGTGCAACAATCTGCAATCATCCACATGATGGCCAATTTTCAAGCAGTGTGAACAATAATCAGGCAAGTTTTCATATTCAAAATCAACAAAGAAGACATAGTTCTTTCTTTCAACTAACATTTTATACCTTAATTCTTGTGTAATATCCATATCCACCAAAACCCTAACAAAATGACCAACAGTCCTGTCAACATAGGTTTAGTGGATGCAGAATCAGTACATACTAGCGTACCAACTCTATTGGCAATTGCAAAGAATATCTTAGGCCTCCAATACTCCTGCGAGAGATCATGGATCCTTAACCAAACCTGAGCAGAGTTTGTATTCTAAAACCTAGGGTTAAAATCTTTTGACCACGCAAACAATTTCAAAACCCTTGGGATTAAATTCCACGAAGCAATTGATCTTATCCTTTTCACATCCTCTAGGCTGGAGAAGGTGAACTCAAAGTAGCCTTTACCTATGGATTGCACACCCCACTTTTTCAGATCCTTCCAAATCACAAGAAGCTTGGATCTCAAGGCAAGGACAATCAACGGTGTAGATCCTTTGGGCCAGATCACCCTACCGTTGTGCTTGTATGCATCTAATCCAGCCATATATTCTTCTTCATGGATTTCTATGGCAAAGTTATCACCTTTAAGGATCGGTTGAGGTAGTTGAGAGGTTGGGACATCACAAATATTGGATACAGCTTGCGCAAATGTCTTAGCCTATATCAAGGGTTGTTGAGTTGGATTTTTTGCTTGATCTGAATTTCTGGAGTCATTGTGAGGGCAATTTGATGGTCCAGTGGTTGGATTTTTGGGATTTACGATGTTTTTAGAAATGGGTAGCAAACTAGGGTTTGAAGTTTTTGGTGCAGTTTCAGTATGATTGTTTGGTGATTTTTTTGGTATGGAGTAATCTTGAAGGCAAGGCCAAGGGATGATGTCTGGTCTCAGCATGATCGGGAAAGATGGAATCCGAAACGGGACATGATTCACAGCAGTCATAAATCTGATGCAGTCATGCAGTCAAAATAAATACAGCCACTTGATCAAAGTAACCATCAGGATTCAACTTCTCATTTTTTTTCCCACTTTAAACTCAAAACACGGGATTGAAAAAGGAGAAAACTCAGAACGTATACTTCATCCCCTCACTTTTGAAGATTCTTAACTTCTCCCTTTTTCTTGCTTCCACTTCTCCGGCACCTCCTTGACACCTCATAATCTTCCTTGGTGAACATGAATGGTTAATTCATCAAGCTTTATAACTCCGGCGGATGCAATACGATCCACCTCCGCCAACAACCACTCCACTGTGATGGGTTGTATCAGATAGTTCACTGTTCCGGCGATGGGCTTGGAAGAATGAGTTGGTTCATCAAGCAATGCAACACCCCCGCCAACAATCGTTTCACTTGATGGGTTGATTGAGATAGTTCGATAGTTCCGGCGATGGCTTTGGAAGGTTAATCGCCATGTTACAACAATGTATATATTGGAATGGTACTCATGCGATAAATAAATGGAAGGTTCATAATTTGAAGGGTACATATGGCGATGTGTAATGTCGTCGTTGCGGTAAGCTGCAATGGTGCTCAGGCGAGATGTGTTGGCTTTGAGAAGGATGAGCACACATAAGGAGACACACAACACAACAATGTATAAATTGGAATGTGAATTTGATAAATTAGCATGGATTGCAATTAAATTAATTGGAATTCTGGATTGAATTGACGTGAATTGGAACTCACCTCCATGGGAATGAATTGGCCACAATTCATAAGATATCTATACCTTGTTTATGTGATTTTTGTTAACTATATTAAAACGGTATCGGACACTACCTATACCTTTTTGTCGCAGCAGTACAAAGCAAGGCAAATACCAGTTGAGACAAAATAAAAAGAGCACTAAAGGCTCTTAAAAAAGATGATAAGCAACACCAAAACCAAAACCATGACAGCAGCCCCCAAACCATGACAGCAGTCCCCAAACCATGACAGCAGCAACATAAGCTTATGTATGAAGTTCAGTTTCATATAATATTTGGATAATTAAAATAAAAATTATGATGATAAGAATAAACAAAGAAAAGCCAAAAAAGTGTAAAAGGACACAGAACGCAAATATAATAAGCTTATAGAATTCCAAATCTAGTAACTTATTACAAAAATCAACAGTCATTGAAAAAGCAGTGCTACAGTCATTGAACAAGCAGTGCTACAAAATTACACATTCTTCTAGCTGCACAAAATGATTATATCTTCTCATTCTTCCAAACACCAGTAGCTCAGAAAAGCCATTCATGCCAAGAGGAGTTGCATTCTTCATTGACCTTCATTCTGATTATGTGACCCCTGCATTAATAAAGTAAAAGAAACAAAACAATACAATCTACAAATATATAAATATTTTTGTTCTTAATGATGAGTGATCTTACCATCAATAATCTAGTAAAACTAAATTGATTTCCATTTGTTTGAGATAACTCATAAGGAAGTGTCAAACGAGATGTTCCGCAATCCATTTGACTCATAGATGCAACATCCTTCAATCATCATCAAAAGTTAGCACATAATAAATACAAGGAAGGTTATAGAATTTTATTTGCAACTAGCTAATTTATATACCCGAGATCTTTGACTCGATGACGGTGTTACAGTTGGAGCTTTTTTTGCTTTAGGCTGCTTTACAATCCAACTTTTTTCCCTCCTACGTCTTGATAACCCATCTCGGTTCTTAAATCCCCTTGGTTGAGTAACATTTTCAGCAGTTATTGTTGGGACTTCGCCTTCATCATGAGCATTGGCTTTTTTCTGTAATCGAACCTCCTTGACTTCATTACACAGGTCATGCATTCCATTTTGTACCAGCTCGTGCAAATCTTCGAAAGGAGAGACATCAGCTACTAATCTAATCATAATAGGGCAAAGTTGCTTGTATCGTTGTATACTAGATAGTTTGGGATCTTCCATAACCTCATTTCTCCTAGCATCAAAGATAATACCACTTTGTGCATTTTTAGTCCACCTTTTCAAAATGTATTGATCAGGGACAATTTTAACATCATTTGCCTCAAAAACCTTCAAAGCATGGCAACAAAGTATTCCAAAAGTCTCAAACTTTCTACAACTACATGATATGGAGGATTGTACAGGATCAAATAGTACTTTCCAACCTCCTTCCACACCGACCAAAGCAATAACATATTCAAATGGATATTGGGATTCATTTCGTTGTCTTATGTTAG
>Ga0228711_1005711_pt1 | contig 18873 bp, 14 predicted proteins | sample MedpolnodulmetaG_2_FD_177996 | JGI IMG/M metagenome (GOLD analysis project Ga0228711, IMG submission 177996) | Root nodule microbial communities from Medicago polymorpha collected in Santa Monica, California, United States - brown nodules | ecosystem: Host-associated > Plants > Roots > Nodule...
ATTACACAAAAGAAAGAAAAAAAAAAAAAAAATAGAACACTTTTAGAAGATGTGTTTGGAGGTATACAAGAAGTATCCATGTATGATACTGTTTATAGATACCTTTTTTTGGAGTGTGCACACTTCATAATCAGACAAATGCTTTTAATCCAACTTATTAAACTCTAATAATCTATAGACAATAATATTAAATAAATAATCAATTGATCAAAAAAATAATATTGAATAAAATGATCATACATTTCCAACTTTTGGTTTGATAGAGTCATTGACTCGATTCACAAGCATTGCTTCCATTTTGAAACTGAAAAATGAATTTACCATATTTAATCAACAAATATAAAAGGTATGCTAAAAGTTCCTTCTCCTTTTGGTTTGTCTTGTTGACTTTTTCAAGCTGCCTTTTAAGACTTGCTTTCTCTACTTGAATTGAGGATGAAGATTTCATATCCAACCTCAAAGCTACAATTTTAATAGCTTCAAGTTCTGCATTCTCCATAGAACCTGAATCAAGAAATTCTTTCTCAAGTAGCGAAAGCAAAACTTTCCTAGCCTCACCTTCTTCAAATTCTAAGGAAAATTCTGCATCCCTTAGATCCTTTAGTATTGAACATATCTGTATAGGCCAGTTTCAATTCTCAATAATCAAGAAACAAAAAAAAAAAGTGTAATAGGCTAATTAGTAAGATTAACTAACCTCAGCAGCTAATGGAATTGGAACAATATTCTGAATTTGAGTCAAGTACAACTCAAAAGAGTTTCTTATTTTTTCACATCTTGAAAGTGTCTTGTGTGATGTTATTACCTAACCAATATGTAAATAAGAAGGTTAGTGTTATAGTGTCTGAGAAGAGCTCATCACAAAAGACTAGTTCATTATTATGTATTAACCATTGAATCTTCAAGACCAAAAACTGAGCCGGAAAAAACCAAACTGTGGCAGATAATTCTCAAACTGAATCGGACTGGTTTAGTTCAATTTGATTTTAACTTTCTTTAAACAACTCTGAAATTTAACAACATGAATCGGTGCCATACATCATAAGTCCTAAATTTAACCATGTGTGTCAGTGCCAGACATGATAGGCGTCTTTGAATTCGATATGAATCTCACTTATTAGGCATGAGGACTCCTAAATATTGTGTCTCATAAGAGTTGGTTACAAATTAGTATTTCAAATAAAAAATTGAGTAAGTTTACCAGGTAGAGTTTACTGGAGTCAGAACAGTGTTTGATAACTGACTTGGCTTTATCCAAAGTAAATTGCAAAGAGCACAATGCTTGAATTGCTAAGGTACAATTTGGTCTAGAAGATTCAATGGCTAATATAATATGCAAAATTCTATCAATGAATCCGTTAAGCTCTATGCATATCGAACGGTGCACCTGCACAAGTGAAAAAAATGAATCAATATGCATATCTTACATTAATCTCTAATCTCATGTATGGTCTCATTGTAACAAAACATAAAAATGAGGGTACCTTGACTTCACAACAGCTTGTAATTGCAGCACTGTAGTTGGTCAACATAACTAGAGATTGGAACTCAGCTAGGAGAAGAGGAGAAGGAGCAAGGTAATATATTTGATGAGATACCAGATACATACACACGTTAAAGAGAAACAAAACACAACAGAACATAAACGGTGTGAGGAGGTGTCTTTGCTTCTTCTTGTGTCTGTTTTCTGCTTTTCCTTAATATGTGACTGTTTCTAATTGTAACAACATATACAAATATAATAATGTTATATAACTGAGACAATGTTTCTAGTTTTGACCTTCGCTAGTGTAATTTACTCGTTTTAGTATGCTCTCCCACCATTATTGACTTTAATGTTATATTGCATTTCTCATGTTTGGCCCATGGGGTCATCTCTAGTCTTCATTGACTCTTGACTTGTGCATAAGATAATGCAAGGCAGCTCCAAATACCTTTTATAAATAAATACCTTTTGAACTTTTCTCAAATGAAATTGATAGGCTTTGGATAAAAAAAATAGCAAATATGATTGGTTGAATTAATGGGAAGACAATGACCACTCAATATAAAAAGTGCGCTCACTCTAACAATAATGTGAAAGAAATAAAAGTGTGACGACAAATGTCAGGATTTATTTGGGTGTCATTGATATTTGATGTTTTGGTTCCTTTGTTTTTATCTTCTCTTAATTAATCAATCTTTTTCATTTAAATAATTTATTTTAATCATTTATGAATCATTCTCTCTAATCTACAATACACTAAAGACATCAATGACACTTTCAAGATCGAAAAAGATATACTTGCCGTATGCAGTCCCAGGGCCCTATGTTTTGTGTAGTTGGATATCCACCCTAAGAGGCTAGGAAAATGATATATTTATCGAGAAACGATATTATGGCAAGATAATATGCAAAGATTGCTGATTGGTTAACCTTTCAACCCCTTTTCTTTGTTTTGTATGAACTAAAACAAAAGCAACTAAAACATAGAAAGTATAGAAAAATTAGTATAAAGAAATCAAGAGATGAATAGGAATCACAAGAATTAACAATCTTTAATGATTTGTAACTTCCATTTTACTATGTAACTATTATAATTCAAGGACATCCATACTAAAATCATTCACAATATTTCCTCTTCGAGGTTCATTATGGATATGTATGAATAAATACCTAGTGAAGAAAAAAATTACAACATCTTTTGTGCAATATGTGTCTTTTTAAAAACTTTATTATAAAAGTTCAATAGAAGAAAACTATAGTAAAGAAAAATAGAGTACAAGACATGTTATTTTTTTTTCCTTTTTACTACATGCACACGATCATCCCTGAGACTTGATAAAAAAAACGGAGTAAAAAGACTAAGAAAAGAAGACTTCATAAGGGACACTTAATAAAGGGGTGACATAGTGCACTAAAGTTTCCGCATACACAAGGTCTAGGAAGAGGTCCCACCATTTTGGTGTATTGCACGCAACCTTACCTTGATAAGGGACACTTGATATTCTTTAAAATTCAATTCGCGAAAAATCTACCACTACTATCATGTAAGCCGATCAGATACTTGATAAGAACCACTAGCAGGTAACAAATGTTATATTGGCAGACTGAATTACATATATAGATAATAAACTAATATTTAGCACATACATAAACCTCATCCTTCTCCAGCCTTCCCCGAGTCATTCAAACAAGCAGCCCGTTATAACCCCGGGGACATAGAACGCTCAAACAGCTCACAAAAAATCTACCATAAAACTCTATCAATTTACCGTTACAATAGGAGATACCACCGCGTTTAAGAAATATCAAAACACATGACTTATATTAGTTGTCATGACAGTAACTATAAAACTGCAGTCAAGCAATCTTAGGCACTGTCAGATTCATTTCCTGAATCAATATTCATGGGTTGAGGATTCCTGTTGTAACCACTCATCTCATCCTTGTAACGTTTTTTATCTTCTTGGGCTTTGGCCTCATAAGGTTCCTTCTCCTCCGCTGCGTATTGAACATGCAAAGAAACAGAAAACTTAGTCACAAACACATAAATATAATAGGCTATGATCATGATCACAAATGACACTAGATGGAACTGCAATGAAATAGTGGCAACCAACCATACCTGACAGATTTTTCCATTTTTCTCCAAGTACTCTTCCCACATCCGTAAATGAAATTCCAGGATTAGTTTTCTTTAGATTCTGTCATTAATAAAAAAAATAGTTACTATAATTTCCTAAATCCAAAACCACGTCACCAGTATGTACAACATAAGACGCCCAGCCCACACAATCGAATCCAAAACCACATCACTAATATGTACAGCATAAAACGAACCTCTCTTTCCATCTGAGAAAAGAACATGAAACCAGACAGTGCCCTCTTAGGTGCATTTGGGTCCTTTTTCTTCTTCTGTTTCTTCTTCACTCCTTCGTCATCAGCGTCTTTTGATTTCTTCTTAGAAGTAGATGCCTTAGAAGGCAGATCCTTCTTTGGTTCTTTCTTGGCAGGCTTCTGGAAGTTGGTCATCGTTAAGGTGTTAGGGGCACCCAAGATTTAAAGAGTAGAGGTAAGGTATCTCAACATGATAAAAGCAAATCACTTACCTCTGTCTCACCACCACTTTGGCTAGCATCAGAGTCATCTGCACCAGAATCATCAGTAGGAGAACCTCCGTCATCCTTGTCGAGAACAAAATCTGAATCCTGTAGACATTTTACACCAATTAGTATATATAAAAGCAAACCAATTCTCCCTCAAAAAAAATAAACACCAATTCTAGAGGGAAATTCTGCCACATGCAGCCCCCCACAAGAGATATGCATATGACATGCATGGAAATACACAGCCAACGCACAGAACCACAACAGTAAGCAATACAGAGAGCATGACAAACTGAAAGGGATAGATGGATAAACAGGAGAAAGTTCAACTATAACGTCAACAGACATGCAAGTTTAAGCATGGCAAAACTGAATTGTAAGTACACTTCAAAGCACACTTGTGTATTTTCATGTTCATGCTCAGATATATTCACATAAGGTTTGGATATAAATAACTATTGTTACCTCCATCACTTAAATTAGAACACAAATATACCAAAAGCTACTCATGTTATAAAGAAGAGGATAAAAACAATATCAAGTAGTCAAGTACAGATTAGGCACCTCCTCGTCACTTTCATCTCCACCAGCTTCATTTCTGATGCGCTCGAGATGTGGATCGACAGCATCATCATCATCATTCTCAAGCACCTTGGCCACACCAACAGTTGGTTGGGCATCAGCTAAATTCATAATTTTCAAGCCCTTAGAGCTGCATGTGCAGGCCAAAAGTGAATTGCTTGTGTAACAAACAAATAAATGTAGTACATTTTGGCAGTGAGTTAATAATTACCTGATAAAACCATACAAATTATGGTATTCATTTCTCTGAATATTACGGAAGAGATGCTCTTGCTCAGATTTGAGTCTAATAAGAAGGTCAAAGTAATGCATGTTTGAACCACCAGCAGCATGTCGCTCAAATTCCACATAGTCAATCTAGTAGGAAATGGTGAAACCATAAAAAACTCTAATATATAAGTATCATATGCACATCAACCAGAAACTAATATTTGGTTATCAGTAAATGCAACTGGATTTTACCTCTTCATGAAGAATAAGAGTGGGAGGTTTAGGCAGAAAGAAGAAGCTCTTCTCAAGGGGATACAGAATTCCATCTTCAGCTTTCAAAGATGACTTCACTGCATAACCATCTTGACAGCTTCTAAATTTTCCAGGCTTGGTAACTTTGCCCCCAGACAAACCACGCAATATTGTGGTAAACACTTCATGGATAAGCCCCTGATTATTGAATAGTGAATTAAATATATCAACTATTGTATGACGTGATTGCATGACCCACGAGTTACCAAATTCTCACACCAACCAATCAACTAAAATATGCCCTTTTTCATTTCCAAAGCAGCTCTTGAGGAGCAGTATCTCAGGTTATATATCAATAAACGAATTATCAACAGTTTAGTCAATACCTTGTAAGACAGCTCCAATTTGTCTTTGTATTTCGAGTTATAAAGATCTTCACTCATTGCCAATTCACTTTCAACCACATAATCAGTTTCAAACTATACAGAAAGGAGAAGAACATCGTTAGGTTCAGAAGCAAGCAAAACGTATATCAACTAAATTAGTAAACCAGAAACCAATGAAGTAAAACATTACCTGCATCACGATATGAGGGTACAAAGTCTGTCCTTTGCGAATAGGAGGATCAAGACTAATAATGACGAAGGTATGCGGCTGATTAGACTACAAATAGATACAGTCAACAGACACGATAAGTGGTCAGTATACGTAACAGGTCCAGAGAAAAGCATCAATGTTAAGACATGTGTGGCTGATAACACGGTTATATTAAAAACAAAAAGCAAGGATTAAGAGATAAACCTTAGGAAGTAAAAATAGGCGAACCACACTGCTGTACTGGATTTTGAAATCGTTAGCCTGTCCTTGAAGCCGCAAAAATGACAGGTGTAACTCAACACTGTATCGTCCTCTGCACAATAAAGCAAATTTCTACAGATCAATATTTTTCTTGAAAGGACGCAATGGAACAGAAACATGCAAGACAGTGATAAGAAGCTAAAATAGTTGAATCTTGCATGTTGTACAATACATTACCTTGGTGTAAGGATTGCAATACCCTCAAATGTAACAACAGCATCTTCTCCTCCAGCACCAACATCAGCCATAGACATTATTTTATCACGGAAAACCTTATACCAAAATGATTTTCCAAATGTCAGTTACCTATAATTTGTTGTAACAGGATATTAATTAAAGACACGAACAAACTCACCTGAGCAGGAGGGCGATCTTCATCACCAACAAACTGGGTATTGGAACTTGGTACGTGGAAACTCATCTCCATCAAAGAATCTTTCTGAGATTGTAACATAAACAACATTAGACTATAAAAGATGCACTTTCAAAATGAACCTAATAACTGCAGCCCAAAATACTATTCAAGCCCAATTTTGGATGAGGAAGGTCATCTTCTAACCAGCTGCAAATCGTTCTAAACTGTATGGATTCTTTAGAACTTCCAAAACTATATATATATATATATACATACCTCATTTGCTCCAGTTGTGTCATCCACATGAAACTCCAACATCACGTCATTTTTCCCTTGAAGGTTTGTTTGGGAGACATCTGCTAAAGACACCTCAAAAGCTTGCTTTGAACCAACCATGAAAGCCAGCATATTTCCTGAAATGAAAATAGAAACATAAGGACATCCACTAGTAGTATAGCCGTATAAAAGCAGTGAAGTCAGTTGCATCAAAAAGATCCACCATAAAGGGAAAGACTGCATTTGATAAGCCAGAGAAGAAAGCATGAATGAGATAAAGTTCCTGTTTGAGAAGCAAACCCTATCCCCCCCTCCCGGAAGAGAGAAAAAAACCACATTCCTTTCTTAACAGCTTCTCACTTTAAATTGCACTTGATGTAACAACTAGAGTGAAGGTAGTTGTGCTTACTTAGATTCATTTTAGATGAGATGCGGACCCAAAAAAATAGAACCAGCTTAAAAATGGGTAAAACAAGAAATGGCACATAAGTTCCTAGCCTTTCTTCTTATAAGGAAATTACAGAGTTTCACAAAGGTGGTGCACTCAAAACACAAACTGAATGGTTTCAACTAAATATCTTTGAAACGAGTAGAGCACTTCCCATGCTTAAAATATTATTTGCCATGTTTTCATGCTGCTGTCATTTTAAATGATGTCAAACATTATTTTCTTCAAACACATAAATTTAGTCGTAGTGTAGTAGGGAAGGGTGACAGAGATTTCATGAGAAATGTCACAATTCAAACACAAAAAACGGTTCATGTAAAGATCACCGACCGTTTAGATCAACTTCTCCCCAATTGCGCCCAGTAACAGAAAGTTGCTTCTCCCCAACAGTTACTCCGAAGGTGTTTTGGAAGAAACTTGTCAAGCTTGCAACATCCTGCAAAATAAGTATAAAATGTCAACACAAGTAACAGTATTCAATAGCAATGCTTATCCAAATCCAAATCATAAACATTTAGATTGGTCAAAGTGTTAATCAAAGGAACAAAATTAAGAAACCAAACCAGACAACTGAATTCCTTTTTCAACATCAAACACATGTAAATGCACACATTCAAGGGGGGCGGAGAACTACCTGATCACGGAAACCAGTGAATTTGTAGAACAACCCATCTTTGATCTGAACACCAAGTTGATTAGTCTTTGGAACCTTCATCCATGTTACGCCCGTTATGTCAGCCTTATCAACATCAATTGATTTTCCACCTCCCTGTCTCTTCCATAAAATTCCTCCAGAATATATTTTTATCTGCCCCGGATTCTGCAAACCCAACAATAAGAAGAAAATAAGTGTCTAACATAAAAATTTCTATTTTCAGTCACCTATTCACAAATTTACTACAAAATTTCATTCTCTTATCATTATTATTTATTAATTAAAAAATAGCAAAGAAATTGATAAAACCTTAACACATATACAGCTCATGAAACACTTAGAGCCTGCTTGGATTGGCCCTTTTGAGCGTATCTACTAACAACAACAGAAATTGTGCGACTATTTGGGAGAACTTGTTCATAAGTTGTTTTCATTTTATTTTCCTAAGTTCTCCAAGAGAGCTTATGAAAACAGCTTATACACAAGCGCTTATCATAGTGCCTGTGCTATAAGCTGAAAATAAGCTGTTTATCCAAACAGGGCCTAATACTAGATGCATATTCAAATAAAAGTACTACCCAGCAGAATATGAATTTACCTGATAGTTTCTACCTTCTCATTTTTACAATAAATCTCACTAAAAGCAAAATTATCAACATACTTACAAATTAAAAAAAAAACATTTTGTACAAAAAAAAAAAATTAATTACAAAAATAAAAAAAATAGAGAAGAAAACCCTAGTATTAGGGTTTATGATTTAGAAAAGGGGAATAAAAGTTAGGGTTGAGAAAAATGAAGAGATGATGAAAGTTTGAGGAAAGGAGATCGAAAATGAAAGAAAGCTTACGGTGCCGCCACGGCCGCCGAGGGTAATGTTGTTAAAGAGATGACCGTCCGTCATGGTGGCGAGAAAGAGAGAACGATGCTACGAATTGTACTTTGTCCCTGCTCACTGAGAGCGGGTATATATACATATACTAGTAGTGAAAATGAATAAATTGTCAGAAAAATATATGGCGCCATAGTACCACCCAACTAAACATTCATTCCAGCCAAAAATCAAAATTGTGTTAGAAACCAATTAACATAATTAAGATAATTTACTTATTTAAATCTTTTTCTGTTTTTTTTACTTTTAATTTGTGTTAATATTTTTAAATTTTTAATACAAAAAGGGCCAAAGTGTAAAAAAAATATGTTAGTTTCCTTTCGATTTCTCTTAAATTTACAATGACATGTCATTTCAATCAATGATGTGTTATCAAACTTTCATGGCCATATCTAGAAGTTAACCAAGAAGATTGATATCCTAATTAGGAATTTTATTCACTATCACGCACGTGACGCCTAAGGTTGACGAGAGCATGGAGTGATTGTGGGTGAACATGATGCGTGCAATGAGTGGCTCTTGACATGCTTTTAGGCAGTGGACACGTGAATGAACTAAATCACATCAAAATAAGAGGAATCCTAAGGATGTGTAGGTATGAGACTGTACAGTTGAAGGAGTACTTATATGGATTAATCGCTAATATATATACCAACAAGATGCATTTTTTTCTCAATATAACCCAACATATGAGAACTTCATCTTATTTACGCGTGCTTTACTTGAAGTAGTACTTTGACGGATGGCCTTCTGAAAAGTTTATCAAAAAGTGTGTGAGTGAAGATAAAACATGTTGAAAAGATTTGTGTTGCTCTGTGGGGGTCGGTCGATAATATGATGTTAGTCGTGTTGGTTCATGGGGTCAATAGGTAATACATGTTGGTTGTGGGAGTTGGATCTCATGTCAATATTAACTCATGCCACAATGAACATGGTTTAGTTGGTAGGGACATTGTGATATGCAGAGGCCGAAATTCAACCTCAGATTCTCAAGTTATATTTACCTTAAATGGTGAGTTTTTAGACACTACTCTTTAACAAAAAAAAAAAATCAATTTATAGTAAAGTTTGGAGGAAATTGCGAGGAATATCAAGCTAGAAAGGGTATTGTAGACTAAAATGCAAGTAGGATAAAAATGAATTTTGAAGTGTCAAATAGATTTTTCTATTGTTTTTGGTTCTTGTTATCTTTCCAATAAGAAAAAGTATTTTAATCGTATGAAAGACTTTTTAATGATGGTGTAGCAAAGCCGCAAATGAAGGCTTAACATTGCATAAGTTCGCAATGTAAGATGGTAGATGCTAACCAATCGAGAATTTTATCGATGGGCAATAAAATGCATAAAATTGTCCAAATATGGCAAACTTGGATTTTGATAGTGTCAAATACTTGACACTTGTGTGAACCTCATTTCAAATTTAAGCATGAAATCCAAATATAACTCACTCACATTATATAATTATAACAGAGAATTTCAACCAGACAAAGTTTCACTTCATATTGTTGCAAACATATTAGAATCCAATTTGTTAAGAGTGTTTCTTCAACCAAACAGGTTCAATTAATTATAACGAATAAAGAAGAAAAATGGTTGCAAGGATATCAATTTATTTGGTATTTTCATTGGTGGTGGTGTTGCCATACCATTCAGTTTTGTGTCAAGATGCATTGCAAAGTCTAATAGATGGAGCAAAACAATCTGGTATCTCTCAAGACACACTTGATGATGCTCAGAGTGCTTTAGGAGATGCTTCTGTCCAACAGGCTGCTGAGGGTGCCTTGGCTGATTGGGTTCAACAAGCAGAGTAAGACCATGTGTGCCATTTTTTCCATATAGTTTTGAGACATTCTTGAATAGGAAAGTTGTACAGTGATCCGTCCTGTGGATCGGATCCTGAAAATTGTCCAAAATAACAATGTCGTCGTGCTTCAGAAGTAGAAGTCCGGTCCTCTTGACCTCACAATGAGACAGTGACAAGGTTGACCCAATTATTTTTAAAAGTAAGTGGGACCTAAAGCAAAGTTGAATATACGAGGCCTTTTTTTATTAGAATATGAGGCTTTTTTGCTTAGAAAATCTAATGAAAAATATTTTTTTGTTGAGGGCTTGAAGCGAGGGTTTTGGTGGCCTTACCCTCGGGCTAGCCCTGGACGGTGATATGTCGGTTTGATAAAAATAAAGGAGAATGAACGAGTTGAGTTTTGAGGAACATATATTTTTTTTTCATGTTTTCGTCAAACGGGCATTAATCAAATCAATGTTACAAACAAATAGGATTGTGAACTTCTACTTTTTGAAGCTAGCATCCGTCATGATTAAAGTTTCAAACGATTTTCAAGTATTAGTTTAGGATGGACCACCTATCATGTCATACACTTTAATAAAACGTATGATTCTTAGACAAAAAAATTAATGAGTCAAAAACAAATTTAACACATTTTAAAGAGTTATGGTGAAACAATTGTTGTGTGGATGTTAGTATATATCCACATGCATAATCTGTAATAAAAAAAAACGCATTGTACATCTCTTCTGCTAAATTGTCAACAATATATAGTAAGTATTCATCTAACACACAGAAGTTTGGCTGAATAGAGCTACAAGGAATTTGATATGGTAGATTTTGATATCACTTTCAATATAATTATAATGTATTTCAAGCATTTGGAATATGACATAAATAGACACATGATATGAAAAATAGATTAGTTTTAAATAAATATACTACAATGCTCCTGTAATAAAAAACACTAAAAAGTGATGTTGGTTATATAAGAATAAACTTTTCAATTAATCAGAAATTAAATGTGGTTGTTTATTGTCAAAAATCAGTGAGTTAACAAGCAAAGGAAGCACACCACCACCAGTAGAAGCGCCAGCAAATTTACCTGATGATGAAGAGGAAGGCATTGCAGAATCACCAAAGAAATCACCAACAAAAGCACCAAAGTTGGCACCAAATTTAGCTCCAGCTAAAGCACCAAAGTTGGCACCAAATTTAGCTCCAACTAAAGCACCTGATCTTCCACGAAAATATAAGGCACCATCACCTGCACCTCAAGCACATTCTCCCAATGCAGCATCTCCCCAAGCATGAAATGTGTTGATTAATTAGTTTTACTATATATGTATTTTGTGTAGACTTAATGTGTATTTTATAGTAAATTACAAACTCCAATCTTGTCTCATAGACAGTCATTTTATAGTTTTGTAATTAAAAAAATTATGTGTTCATTGATCACTTGCTTAATTTAAATAGTAATCGTAAACAGAGTCCATAAATTTTTTTTCCAAGGACAAGCACATATATGGGACATCATAGGATGAAAAACCTATAGTTGTGGTATCATGTATCAACGCAGAAAGTTTTGCATTTTAATTGGGAGATTGTTGGATTAATTATTTTATTTAATCAATTATGGATTGCTATAATCAATCATTAAAAAAATTATTAAATAATATAAATTATGATCAATTGTTACCGAGTGTTGTATATGCCTTAAAATCGTAAGTTTGGGCTCTGCCTATCTCGAGATGTGGGAAGAAGGCTCGAGATGTGGGAGCTAAAAGGATTACAGAAAAGTCTATCCACGTCTTCTCTTGTGACGCGGTGCGAGTGCGCAATTTTTTGTTTTCTTAGTCGCCAAATTTTAAGGACTAATTGAATACCGTAAATAAGCAACTCGGGTTTAGGGTAGAGAGAGGTGAAAAAACAAAGGTTTTGTAGCCAACACTAAAACTAAGGATTAGAGATAACTCTTTCTCATGGTATAAACTTTAGGGTTGGAAGAATCATCATTGAATTCACCTTGTAAATACTAAGCAAATTGAATTTCTTGGTCACACAGACAGATTTAGGTAAATGGTAGAATTATGTTTGGAGATTAATTCTTGTGATTCTTTTGAAATCTTTGTGTAAAGATACTCTCTTGATTAGTGGAATGGAGATCTGCTCTCTCCCTTGTAATGAGTCAATTTTGGACCGAACTGGATAAAAAATATTATGTGTTTTTGTTTAATCTTTGTGTAAAGTAGAATGATTACAGACTCTAAGGGAGTAGCATATGAAAACGGTATGCTTAGAACCTGGACAACTAGGTTATACAATATACAAGAATCCACTGAGTAGAATGTATCAAATATACACACAATTAAAAAGGCATGTTTAGATATGTGCTTCAGAAATTATATTACCCAATGACACAAGTTAACAGAATGACCAATTTACTCGATGTAATTGGAAATACATGACTATTTTTTTTATTCGCAATTTCTGGGATAAATTGACTAACCCCTACAATTTTAGGAGGAAAATTAGTGATTTACTTGAAAAAATTTCTCAAGTTTCGTTTCATTGAACTTGTGCTTCCAAAACCCAAACCATATTAAGGAGCTTTGGTATTTTAGATGTTTTATTCAAAAAGAATTTGAATCTTACATTTTCACCAATCTTGTCCTGACTTTACTATAAAAAAAATCTTGTCTTGACCTTCTTAAAAAAGAAAACAAATCTTATCTTCACTCTTATTGAAAAAGAAAAACAATTTTATCTTGATGGTCATTTTTTAATAGACTTAATAGCAATTTTGGCCTCCTAAGTATCAAGAAGTTGTGATTTTGGCACGCTGACAAAATAAAATACAACCCAGCTCCTAAGTATTGCCCCTTTTGCAATTTTGGCCCCCCAGACCAATTTTGACCAAGTCAATACTGACGTGGAAGTCACGTGTGTAATTTTTTAATTATTTTTTAATCAAAAATTAATTTAAAAAATAAAAATAATATTTTTTTAATTATTTTTTTATTTCGGCATTTTGCTAATTGAGCTAGGACTTCCAGACTGCACATATATTTTTTGAAAAGGATTTTTTTTGCTATTTTGTTAATAAGTTGAACAAATAATTATAAATAATATTATTTTTATATGGTATCTATATTGTGTGTACACAAACATGCATTGTATTTTTATAGACATAATGTATGTATATAGATTTCTTCTTTTTTGAAAAATGATTTTTTTGCTCTTTTGTTAATAAGTTGAACAAATAATTAAAAATAATATAATTTTTATATGGTATATATATTGTGTCTACACAAACATGCATTGTATTTTTATAGATTCAGTGTATGTATATAGATTTCTTATTTTCTGAAAAAGGATTTTTTTGCTATTTTGTTAATAAGTTGAACAAATATTTATAAATAATATTATTTTAATAGTAGTTTTGGTCCCCTAAGTATCAGGAAGTTGCGATTTTGTCCCCATAACAAAATAAAATACAATCCAGTCCCATAAGTATTGCCCCTTTTGCAGTTTTGGCCACCCAGACCAATTTTGACCAAGTCAATACTGACGTGGACGCCACCTATGTAATTTTTTTAATTAAAAAAATATTTAAAAAATAATAAATAATATTTTTTTAATAATTAAAAAAAATTACACACGTGGCGGCCAAATTTTATAACATTGCTCATTTAAAGTCATGGTTGAATTTTATTATAATGAACCCACAAATTTTCTTTTATTAAAAAACAATTTTATCTTGATGGTGTTTTTTGAATCATGCATATATAATTTTATTTTTTTTGTTTTAGATGAAGTGGTAATCCACTGAAATTAAACTCACACACAACTGTGAGGTCCCAGGTTTAAACTCGGGTCACGACGTCCGACTTTGCAATTTCGGCATTTGCCAGTTGAGCTAGGACTTCCAGACTGCACATATATTTTTTAATCATGGATATATAAAACCATGGTTGTAACATTTAATATATAATCAACCCACTAATTTTCGACAACTCATACAATGTGATATTACAACAATGTCTTCATTATAGATTATAGATTTTTTTAAGGAATCTTCATTTATAGATGTCTGATATATTTTTAACAAGAAAAATGTTATTCGGACAACTTTTTCGGTGTCTATAATTGTATGTTTGTGCACACACAATATAGATACCATTTTTTTTCCCTCTTTTGTTTAGTCAAACAAATAATCATAAATAACGTATTTTTATATGGTATCTATATTGTTTGTACACAAACACACATTGTATTTTTATAGATACAATGTATGTATATAGATTTCTTCTTTTTTGAAAATGGATTTTTTTTCTCTTTTGTTAATAAGTTAAACAAATAATTATAAATAATATTATTTTTATATGGTATCTATATTGTGTGTACACAAACATGCATTGTATTTTTATAGACATAATGTATGTATATAGATTTCTTCTTTTTTGAAAATGGATTTTTTTCTCTTTTGTTAATAAGTTGAACAAATAATTAAAAATAATATAATTTTTATATGGTATATATACTGTGTGTACACAAACATGCATTGTATTTTTATAGATACAATGTATGTATATAGATTTCTTATTTTTTGAAAAAGGATTTTTTTGCTATTTTGTTAATAAGTTGAACAAATATTTATAAATAATATTATTTTTATATGATATTTATATTGTGTGTACACAAACAGACATTGTATATTTATAGATACGATGTATGTATATAGATTTCTTCTTTTTTGTAAAAGGATTTTTTTGCTCTTTTGTTAATAAGTTGAACAAATAATTAAAAATAATATAATTTTTATTTCTATAGACACAATGTATGCATATGGATTTCTTCTTTTTTGAAAAAGAACAACATCACACTATGTCCCATATAAATAGGCAGCAATGCTCCTCTGTAGACACACCAAACTTACCACAGTAACAACACCCTAAGGCCTAAACAACAAATTTCTTATCATTTCCCTCGAAAAAGAAGAAAACCTTTCTTGCCATTTATATTAATGGGCAACGAAACACAAACCGAAACCGGGTTCAAGTTAGTTGGGTTCAAAAAATTCATCCGAACCAACCCAAAAACAGACCGTTTCAAAGTAAAACGCTTCCACCACGTGGAATTCTGGTGCACCGACGCAACCAACACCGCACTTCGTTTTTCTCAAGGACTCGGTATGCCATTCGTCGCTAAATCCGACCTCTCCACTGGAAACCTAATTCACGCTTCCTATCTCCTCCGCTCTGGCGACCTCAATTTCCTCTTCTCCGCCCCATATTCCCCTTCCATTTCTCTCTCCTTGCCTTCCTCAACCGCCTCCATTCCCACCTTCTCTGCCTCCACTTGCTTCTCCTTCTGCGCTTCACACGGCCTTGCCGTTCGTGCCATCGCAGTTGAAGTCGATGATGCAGAACTCGCCTTCAAGGTCAGCGTAAACCACGGTGCACTTCCATCATCTCCTCCCGTCGTTCTCGAAAACGGCGTCAAACTTGCTGAAGTTCGTCTCTTCGGTGACGTCGTTCTACGCTACGTCAGTTACAACAATCCAAACCCGCTGTTCCTCCCTGGTTTCGAATCCCTTTTAGATGAATCATCTAACTCATCACTAGATTTCGGAATCCGGAGACTGGATCATGCCAACGCAAACGTTCCAGAGCTTGCATCGGCGGTGAAGTACATCAAACAATTCACCGGTTTTCACGAGTTTGCCGAGTTTACAACAGAAGACGTTGGAACGAGTGAGAGTGGTTTGAACAATATAGTACTAGCAAGCAACGATGAAACTGTGTTGCTTCCGATATGTGAACCGATTTACGGAACAAAGCGCAGGAGTCCGACAGAAACATATTTGGAACACAATGAAGGTGCCGGGTTTCAGCATTTGGCTTTGGCATCTGAAGATATATTCAGGACTTTAAGAGAAATGAGGAAGAGAAGTGGTGTTGGTGGTTTTGAGTTTATGGCTTCTCCTCCGGTGACTTATTATCGGAATTTGAAGAATCGTGTCGGTGATGTTTTGAGTGATGAACAAATTAAGGAGTGTGAAGAGCTTGGAATTTTGGTTGATAGAGATGATCAGGGCACTATTCTTCAAATTTTCACTAAGCCTGTTGGAGATAGGTATGAAATTCCGTTTTTGAATCATATCATTAAAATACCATATACATGTCATTTCATTGTTAATTAAATTATCAATTTGATAGTGTGTTGTGTGTTTAGTAGTTTTGCCTTGTAAACTGGGGGATTATAACTTTTGTAAAATATGCAGGCCAACTGTATTGATAGAGATAATTCAGCGAGTTGGATGCATACTCAAGGACGAGGAAGAGAAGGAGTATCAAAAGGGAGGATGTGGGGGCTTTGGGAAAGGCAACTTCTCAGAGCTTTTCAAATCCATTGAAGAATATGAGAAGACTTTAGAAACTAGAAGAACTGCATAATTCATGTTGTCATCTTTTGTGGTGCTCCTGCTTTTCCAACAAGTCATTTGGTGGTTGCAATGTTCATCTTCATTGGTCTTTTCATCCTTTCCAGAATAATAATAACAATAATGAATGTTTTAAATAACATCCACCAATGTTGTTTTCATTTTTTTTGGTATCACATGTTGACATACACTTTGTGTGGGTTAGGTCTATGTTCGCCAGTTTTTGTATTTCTTTTTTTACCTTTTTAATAATATATATGAGCACTTTACAAGGATTGAAATCGACATCCCAACTTAGTTGAAATGTCTTATATGTTTTTTTTGTCATTGTGCTCTTGATTTATTAAAAAAATTGTAAAAACAATAGTAATTACAACAAATTTATTACTACTGTCAATTTTTTTAATTCTCGTTTTTTTTTTCCTTCCAAAAAACCCTATAATTAGAGACGGATGTAGTACTATACATCAAATAATTCCATGACATTTTACATATTTGGCATGACCAACTCGAATGTGTAAAATGCATTTTCAATTTTTTTTGCACATATGGATTAGCTAACCAGGTGTAAAATGTTCGCCTTGGTTTTTTTAGAACTTTTTACACCTTCAAATTGACCAAAATGTATGAAATGCAATTTTCAAACTTTTTTACACCTCGCATGGTAAATTAAAAGTTGTAAAAAATCTCAAGATGATGTTATTTTCTATTTGTTTTTGTAAAATGCATCCCTCAAAAATGTTTTGTTGCGAGCGAATCCACTCAGCATTTCAGTGAGCTACATAATTAACACATGTTGATAAAATCATGAAGCATGAAACTGTTAGAGCAGGTATACGAGGTTCTAGGTTTTTTTTCATCTTGAAAAACGACACAGATCGAGTAGACCAAATACATTAGCTATCGAAGAAATATAAAAAGTAAATTTTTGCTTATAATTAAGATTGGAGGGAGTGTGTCTTAATACGGTTAATTAACTATGTACTTGGTTGGTTTCTTAAAAAAAAAATGTACTTGGTTGATTGAACTATTATGTGAAAACTTTAGCTGGCAAGAAAAAGTTGTGTGATAATAAGATATAGTTTAAAATACCTCGGTGGATTAGTGATAAAATAGTTCAGTTGGATGCATATATTTGAAAAAGAAAAACAAAGTTATATAAATATCATTATGGGATTTTTTACACTTTCGAATTGACATATTTGGACGTGTAAGAAAATCCTGAAAATGAATATTATACCTTCATGTAGGCAATTCCAAAGGTGTAAACGTTTATGAAAAAATTGAAGTGAACATTTTGCACGGATAATGACTCATCCGAGGATGTAAAAGTCATGAAAAATATAAACTATACATATGGATCGACTAATACCCGTAGAATGTTCTGAAACGTTTTGAAGTCTAATATTTGATGTTAGGTTTATGATAGTCGTCCCCGTGTGGATTTTGTAATTCCAAAAGTGGTAAAATTGAGAATTTGGATGGGTTTTGAGAATGTAGAAGGCGGATAGAGAAATTTCCATAAAAATAAGATGTTGTAGAGAACTACAGAGAGCGTAAGAGATAATCCAAATTTATGAAGTTCGAGTTAAATCATAACGTCTTAAGCTAACATAGTGTGATACGAGTGGTATATACTTAGATCCCTTCACCATTTGATTCTGGGTTCGATTCTCATATGTTCGTATAAAAAAATATTTGCTGGAAGACGTCAACCACCTAAATAAATATTATTTAGGGTTTGATTCTCACGGGTTCTAAATGTTAGATAGTCTCCAAGTAGCCTTGATTGACCCTAATCCCGCCTTTTTTGATTAGCTAAAAAAATACCGAGATTCAAACATGAGACCTAATAGCTTCCTCTCAACATTTTGACCACTAAGCCACTAACAATTTTCTTAATTAATTTTGTTTCCATTAATTGATATCCAATATCAAATGCCCTTTTTAACAAACCATTAAATCCCTTTTTCGTTTTTCACTATCACATTATCCAAAATCCACTAACCACCTATTAATTTCTATTAG
>Ga0228711_1005713_pt1 | contig 18868 bp, 14 predicted proteins | sample MedpolnodulmetaG_2_FD_177996 | JGI IMG/M metagenome (GOLD analysis project Ga0228711, IMG submission 177996) | Root nodule microbial communities from Medicago polymorpha collected in Santa Monica, California, United States - brown nodules | ecosystem: Host-associated > Plants > Roots > Nodule...
GTAAAATTCTGCAGCCACTGGGGGGGGGGGTCCTGAGACTGACAAACTTCTAGTTACACGCACACTGTGCTAGTTGTTTCGGCTATAGTCATTAATGTCCTGTTACATATAACCTGTGCTTACTTGATTTTAACCAAGATAGTTTCTGTGTCATATTTATTCTCTTGCTCATACAAGATATGTGATTTAGGAAAAGATTCAATTCTTGCCAATTGGAAGAATAGTAACAAAAAAGCGTAATATTCACTTTAGTTTCAGAGAACGGTATTATACACTCATACATTGCATGGATGCATCATGTAATATCTGCATTTAAGTCTTTCTATCGATTAGCTATATGAAAAGAGAATGCAAATATTGCATTTTGGACCATTTCATTGTGGTGTAAATTTAAAAAGTAATGACATTGGTGATAATGAATGATCCTTATTTTCAAACTGTGACCACACTGAGAATGTTGTGTGGAAATACCGGACGAGATAGGATTAGGAATGATAGTATTAAGAGAGAATTAGGGTAACATCTATCGTGGAAAAGATGGTTGAATCTCAACTTAGGAGGTTTGAGCAAGTGTAGTAGAGACCTGTAGGCTATAGGTTCCATGTTAGGAGAGTAGATCAGATGAAGGGTAGCTCAATCGCTGGAAGCAGAGGAAGGCCAAAAAGAAATATAGACGAAACTATAAAGAATAACCTAGAGATCAATGGTTTGGATAGAGATGTTATTCATGATAGAGTATTAATTTATGGCGTCGTTTGATCCATATAACCGATGCCGCCTTGTGGGATAAGACTTGGTCGTCTTCGTTGGTGTTTTAAACAACCTCACCTTGAATTTTAGATTAAACCCATCATAACTGTGTAGTTACTGCTCATCACAGAGTACATAAACGTTTTAAATCTTTCTGTATATTAGCTATTTGAAAACAAAACAAAAATACTGTATTCTGGAATATTTCATCGTGATACAAAATAATGATATTGATAGTTATAAATTATCCTTTTTATTTATCAAACTTACCATCACTAACATTAGACATGTATACTTACCTAGTTATTATGGTTCTTAAACTCTTGAATTAACTAGGAATTGTACGAGTTTAAGACTCTAGGTATCATAATCGAGTTAACTCGCTTACAAAATTATTTCTGTGTGAAATTGGGGTGTAGTCGCATGAAATCATTATGGCTCTGTCACAGCTTAAGAAGATACTTGTGTTGTCAAATTTCATAGAACTATGAAATAGCAAACGCATGACTGTCTGATATGATTTACATTATTTCGTTTGTGCATGCCAACGTGTTGGATTGGAAAAATAAAACTTGCTCTCTTTCTTCTTTTTCTTCGTTTCATCTTTAGTAATTTTGAAATCATGAAAACAAAAAAGTTGACATTTAACAAGCTTGTTAGCTTGATGGTACAACTGGTTGTAATTTAGGCCCTCTTATTGTTTACTTTCTGTCATTCAGTTTTGGTGATTGCATATGTTCCAAGACCTTGGCAAAACTTGTAAATTTCTTTCATAAATCTTGATTACTATGAAGCACACACAGACACCGGACACGACACTGACACTTTGGCACCGATAAAATTTTGAGAAAATGACATAATTCAATGTAATCGCAAGTGTCGGTGTTGTGTCGAACACCAGGATATGCCTTCACTCAGAAGCGTCGGTGCAACAGTTGAATAAATATTTGTGTTGGTTGTTTTTCACACTTTTTTTTTCAGTTGAATTTGATTTGCCTATTGTGTATTTCTATCTTGGTGATCATATGCTTAATTACCTATACACCTCTCCGAAGTGCCGTGACGGTGTATCGGACACGTAGGAACATCGGCACTTCTCAGACACACCTTGTTAGATGTGTCTTGGACACGTGCCAAGAGACTGCCAACACCGTTATTGTTCGGTCCCTTCTTGGACAGTCCTAACCCTGTAGTAGATAGATCCATTACTTTTTGAGACAAATAGCAAAAATGAAAATAATGTCTGTTATCATTTTTTATGAGGCTCATTTTCATATTCTTATCTTAAGATTATTTATATAAGGATTGCATTTCAAATGATTCCTCTTAGTATTCTTTCTCGTGAGCGTCATTATCTTTATAATAACTTTGTTTTTAAAAGGCTAATATAGTCATGATGTCAAGTGTTCGTGTCAGAGTACTTGTATCACTATGAATGTGGAATTGATATCTTTTTTTCTCTCTGTCTAAATTCTTTTACAGCACCAATGATTCTGTCTTGGAGGAAATGAAGAAAGAATACAATCTAAAACAAGGTTGAGAAGGCACTGTTAGAATCTAGACTATTTGATTTCAACGACACGGTGTATGTCAGAAACAGTTTTTGAATATACAACGATTCATCTGACATTCAACTTTAGATGTTTGAAATGAGGTCATCAGCTCTTCATCATTGTGATGCAATGGAACTTCATTATGAACCGCAACTTTTTCTTTTATGTGAATTTTGTATGGACTACGAAATAATAATAGAACATTAAGGAAACAATGTGTATGATGTTTGTTGCTTGATCTTAAATTAGTGTCCTATTAGTACCATATTTTACAGGGGTTGTTTGTTTCAAGTTTAAGATTTACATTCCTAGGAATACATTGATAAGGAATGAGTATACCCATGTTTGTTACAAGATGGAGAAATCATTATTCTGGGTATAAAGATACTCGGGGATGAAATAACTTCCAATCTTCGCATGGAATTATTCCTAAACTAAACGGGAAAATGGGTTCCTATGAATTTTTTTATACTTTTGTTTTTAAGAGAAAATAACGTCCAATATTCCTAGGAATATTAAAGAGTGTGCCAAACAATTTTATTTTTTTTAAATACACGGGAGTTTACTATTGTAGGGAAAAGAGGGATACAGCAATTGAAGGAACACTATTTTCCAAGTTGGTAATTTAATAGAGTTGGTCCTTTTTACAAGAGTAGCCGGCCCTAGTTTTTTAGTGAGAGAAACTCCAACTTCTCTCTAAGTTTTCTTTCTCTTTCACTCGTTGAGGATGGGTGGTTTTAAGCCATTTTTTGACCTAGAATCACCCCCTCTGCATCCTTTTTCTCTCTTCTCTCAATCTAAATAAGTGATTTCTACATATATCAAGTGTTTTCTTTTGTGTTTTTTTCGTGATTTCGTCGTCTGAGTGCGGCGTTGTTTGATTTCGCGCCTTGTTGTGGTGTTCGTTTAGTTCATATTGAAAGATCAGATTCAGTCAATCACAGATTCAATCGATGATTTGGACGCCAACGTTGCAGATCCGGAAGCATGGGTATTCTGGTGATTTAGATTTCATCGTATTTTTTTGTAGGCATTTTGCCGTTATATGCTATTAACTTGGGTGTTGTGAGTTTGTTCGCAGATTCATCCTTTACGTTTTTAGCGATGTTGATTCTGATGTATTCTATCAATTTGAATGAATGAATATCGTTTTGTTTTTGTCAAAAAAAAAGGACCTATTTTACAATGCCTTACAAAGTTACGGATTAACTTGGTGGTTTACTCCAAAAAATCACAACCATTCATATGTATATTTGTGTATAGTTAAAGCTCAACAATTTTAATTGTTGGCGATTATGATTGATTGACAATGTAAACAGTTTTATTAACTTAGCAATGTTTTTTTTCTTTATTTTCGCTAAGTTTATTCTATACAAACAAATATAAATAAACCATCAATCCAGTATCAAAACTATGAAAATATAATTAGTAGTTTTAAAGTGTATAAAATATGTCCTTGATAAGTAGTCCCCAAATCAAATCAAATCAAATAATTAATCCCTAAATTAAGATTTAAAGATTGATTTTCATATACTAAAATATTGGTAAAAAAAAAAAAATATTCTCAATCATAGGAAGTTGAGGAACCATTGTCATGTTAAGATGGTCTTAGTGTTGGTATAGTGGTGAAAAAAAGATATTGAACGAGAAAATAAGGTTGGTTAGGGTTATATGGTAAGAGAAAGTTCTAAACATATTTTAATTTTAATTTTTATTTTTTTGCTAAGTCAGGAGATTGGGTAGGCATCAAGGGGAAGCAACGACATCCTAACTAGGTTAGCACCTCGAAGAACCCTCATTCTATGCCGCCAATCTCAAAGAAACATTTTATTTAAAAAAGGAGAAAAAAGTACAAGAGGGGGGACTAAGCCAAAACCCTCAAAAGAAAAGCAAAAACAAACAGATACAGAAAGAACAACTGATTACGGTAACCTAGAGTGAGGAATCCCACTCCGGTCCAAAAAGAAGTCAGTATGCAGTGGCTGAGATGATTTAAATATATTGTATCTAATTTAAACACATTATGGTTTAAAAATAGTGTTTGTAAAAAAAAAAAAAGTCAAGTATAATCGGTCATAGGATGTTGAGAACGAACCATTATCGTGTTAAGATGGTCTCGGTATTGGTATAGCGGTGAAAAAAAATACTCAACGAGAAACTAATATTGTTTAGGGTTACAACTTACGAGGGAATAGAAAGTTCTAAACATATTTTAATTTTTAAGTTATGATTGAACACATTGCATCAGATTGACATGTTTTATTCACTATAAATTTGACTTTTTGACATATATCCATTTTATTTTTTTACCTGTTGTACCAAAAAATTTGAATTATGTAAGCGCATCTTAATAAAACCCGTGCAACGCATGAGTCATATACCTAGTTGTTATTGCCTTGATTATGATCATGATAATTTGGTTGATTTTGAGAACCTTCAAACGAGAGTTGGTAAGAGTTTTGTTGAGCACCCTTCATACTCCTTTCCTATCGTTTATACCTGCTTCATCAATGCCTTCTTCTAATTTCTTTTGTTATATACATTCCTCTTCTTCTATTTTTTTTATAGATTCCTTTTTTTATCTTTATAGATTCAATTTAAGTTAACTATATATTTAACATTGAAGTTTAAAATAAATTATAAGTTTAAATTGACATCATTAATTAAATTTGCATCAAACAAATTTTATGTTGGATGTATCATGTATGTTGATTTGGTGGTAAGAGTTTTAATTTATCAAGTCATATATATAGTTCAAATCTCATATGAAACATTGTTTATATATTATCATTAGTATGCATTTCATCTTACTTACTAAAGCTTGTTTGGTCAAGCTAATCCTAACCCTAAATTTAACCTAGCAATTTCCTTCTCATTCTAACGCATTTAATTCACAGGTTTGACCTCCTCACCCTTTTAACATGCAATAAATTCATTTCATTTTAAATTGGTTGTCATTCATTAAATAATTTAAGGCAATTCATTTCAAATTTGAGAGCATTTCCCAGTCGATCTGAATTTATTCTATTGCATTTAATTCATACCTTTGACTTCCTCATCCCTTTAACACGCAATAAATTTATTTCATTTCAAATTGTTTGTCATTCATTTAATGGTTTAAGACAATTCATTTCAAATTTGAATGACAGTTTAGCACCAACAAACAAAATCAAATTATTCATCTGTTTGACCTTCTCATTTAAAAGAAATTAAATGTTCATAAACTCTTATCTTAATCATCATCAATTCATTTGAAATTCAAAAATTCACTCCTATCATCATTCATAATATCCTTTGACTTTCTCATTTAAAAGCAATTGTGACTGTTAAAACAACATTAAAGCAATTTTGAATTACGATTTCACTCCCTCCTATTCTCAAATCCTTTTAATGCCAATGAATGTGTATTTTAATTGTCCATTGGAATATACAAACTCGATATAAATGTGTACTAATGGCATTAAAACCGTTTTTGGAAGTTATATAACAAAATTATTATTTAGCATTGGAAATAGACATGCACATTAAGTATCATTATTAGTGATGAATGCCTATGAGGAACACGAAAGGAAAGAGCTTAATGGACAATTGACTTATTTCAAGTATTATATATACACACATTGAGATTTGTTTTGCCATAACAACAAAGATATCACCCTTTACATAAGAGGTAGCCATGATGGACAGCCAATCTGCCATAAATGTCACAAAATTCTCCATTCAGTGCCAAAGAGGTTTTTTTCCTCAAAAGATGCTATCTTTATCTACATTTTCGTTTTCATATGAGTTGAGATTTTGCAATTGCTTTTTGGTGTCTTTAACAGCGTCGTTACTTTGCCAAATTAAATAGTGCATATACACTTAGGATTTTTGTTTCAATATTTGTCATCTTAGAAATCCTAGAAGTTGTAAATAGTTTGTTCACTTTGTTCAATTTAAACCAATCAATTTATAAATTCGGTGTAAGAACAAGTTTGTTTATATTTGTTCTAAACAAACATAAGTCTCTTTCTTGTGAAGCTTGAGAAACATAAGTCTATTGATGAAACCTTAAGCACCAAAAGTCTCATTCAGTTGTGTTTGAGCAATATAAGTCTCTAGGTGAAACCTAGAGCAATAAAAGTCTCTTAGGGATGCCTTTTGAGCATTGGAAGTTTCTTGGAGTTGTCCTTAAGTATTGGAAGTCTCTTTGTAGTGACCTTGAGCAAAGAATTCTCTTGCAAGTGTGCTTGAGCATTGGAACTATTATGGAAGAGTCCTTGAGAAATTGTAATCAGTAATGATTATAGTGAAATCCCTTGGGAATTGGACTACACTCTTGTGTTATGGGAGGAACCAGTAAATTGCTTTTATTTGCTCTCTCTCTCTCTCTCTCTCTCTGTCTTTTATTTTTGTGTTCTGTATTTCACTGCATTCAAACTTTGTATCAGATTCTGCACTCAAGAGATTCTGATAAGTTCGCAAGACTTAAAAAAAGAAAACCAGAAAAAGTCAACACAATTCAACCCTCTTCTTGTGTTTTTTCCACCGTCATCGTTTACTCAACACAAAACTAAGTAAGACGACAATATTCTTTTTCTTCTTCTTCTTCTTCAAAACTCACGTCATCATTATTCTAATCTTATCACACACAACAAAAATGACAAACGACAAAGAAAAACACAACAACCTAAGACAATGCAAACTCCAACAACCCATGGTCTACCTTAATCAACAAAGGAACCTTAACGACATTCACAACAATCATATTATTTGTATTCTTGATCCGGGTCCTCGTATCAAACACATGATATAGGATAAATATTTATCATAACTATATCATATCATATCTCTATACAACTTCGTATCCTATCATATCCTATCTTTATTCTATCTTAAACACCAAAATAGATCCTTAGATCCATACCATTACAATATCATTTAACTAACAAAAAATTTAGTTTTCCCGATTTTGAAAAACATGTATAAAATAATTTAGTGTTAAAGATATTATTCTTAGTCAAACAGAAATGTAATTGTATTAATAAATTTAAAACAATAATAAATATGAGTGAAGACTGAAGACCCATTTTGGTCCCTGACAAATTCTATAAGGGCCAAATTAGTCCTTAATAAATAAAAAGATCCAATTTAGTCTCTTATAAAATAAAACCAAGACAATTTATGATAGAGGGATTAAATTGTCTCGGTTTAATTTTGTAAGGGACTAAATACAGTCTTTTTATTTGTTGAGGACTGATTTGACCCCTATAGAATTTGTCAAGTATCAAAATGGATCTTCACTCTAAATATAAATATATTAAACATTTAAAGAATAATAATTAATTCATTGTTATATTATTTTTTTTGAAATTATACACTACTTTAAAAATAATTAATATGTAAAGACCAAATTGAAAGTAGAAGTAGCACTATATTATTATGAAAATTGAAAACATGCAATCTGCACTCCATCTACTCGCAACAGTGACAATATTTTATAGCCCTGGATCATTGTTGTCAATCTAGAATCCTATGTCTTACCATAAAGCTGCCCATCATTCCCATGAATTTTTTTTTGTTGACACTCCGGTTTTCAAGGAAATAACGTCTTAGAAATTTAGAGTTCGACCATACGGTAACTAAACTCTAACTAAGAATTATATCACCCATGAATCAAACTTATATTCTCCTTAACAATTAGTCATTTGATGGAGTTTATTAACCATTTGATCTCAATTGCTTAGTTCTTATTATGAATTATTGATGTGATCTAACATCCCATTTATTATCCGAAAGGAATACATTGTATCCAACGGTCTATTATTCACAACAAAGTTTTAATCTAATCATTTTGAATATTTTTATACTTTATTGGGTGATGATAAATTTATACTTTTAGTAAAGCACAAGATATATTAACCTTTTTATATTAACCCTTTTTAAAGTCATTGACTGGATTTTATATTTAACTTATTGCAACAAAGATTTGTGAAATTTATATTAAATAATAGAACAATTTAAGTTAACTATATATTTAACATTGAACTTTAAAATAAATTATAGGTTTATAGACATTATTAATTGAATTTGCATCCAACAAATTTTAGGTTGGATTTATGTTGACTTGATGGTAAGAGTTTTACTTTATCAAGTTATAAAGTTCCAATCTCATATGGAACATTTTTTAAATCATCATTAGTATTTATTTAATTAATAATAATTATCATTTGAAAGAAAATGCATTGCAATATAATAATTTCATAGTGTTTAATATATTATTCTCAGTCAACAAATCATTTAATTGCATTATTAAATTTAAAATTTTAATTTAAAATTGGTAATATTTTAAATTTGTAAAATTTAAAATTAGTAATATTTTAAAATTAGTAAAAATTTAAACTAGTAATATTTAATGGCATTATTAAATTAAAAAATATAATTTAAAATTAGTAATATTTTAAATTTAATTAAAACTATAACTAAAGAAAGACAATGTAATATTTTAAAATTATATTATATTTATATAAATACATGTCGAATGATGATCCTATAAAAACAATGTCATTGTTGTCATTAACCACAAATATCGATTTTAGTTAGGTGTTACAATGAGATTTTATTTATTTCTATCTGTTTTATTTTTTTGCTTTTGTGGAGTATCACTCACCGAGACTCAAAATCGTGGCTTTAGCGTGGAACTCATCCATCCCAGCTCATCAAAATCACCATTTTACAATAGCAAAGAAGTTCAATCACAACGAGTTTCAAATGTCTTAAATCATTCCATTAACCGTGCCCATTACCTCAATCTTGTGCTTTCTTTTTCACGTAATGACATGCCAAAACCCACTATAACAACACATAACTATATGGGTCCATATTATGTCATGAGTTATTCAATTTAGTGTGGGAGACCACATTATCAAATTCAATGACTCCTCCATCAACATTAACTATTTTGCCAGAAGATGTTTATTCTCAGTTAGAATCTACGGTGGCATCTATGATTAAGTTAAAGTGTGTTAAGGATCCTAATCAACAATTGAGTCTTTGCTACAAATCAACATTGAAAATAGACAATGTTCCAATAATAACAGCTCATTTTCGTGGTGCTAATGTCACGTTGAATGCTGTTAACACCTTTGTTGAAATTAATCACGAGGTTATGTGCTTTGCTTTTAGTTCATCTATCGTTCCCTTTGCCATATATGGGAATGTAGCACAACAAAACTTTTCGGTTGGCTTTGATACCCTAAAGAACATTATCTCTTTTAAGCCAAAAGATTGTACCAAGCAATGAACCTATCATTGTTTATTAATAAATACTAGACAATGAACTCTACATTTTCTATAAGTTCTCTTTCTAGGCCGGTTATTGGGAGGGGTTGTTTTAGGTCTATTTGACATAGAGTCGTCCTTCTGCATCTTTTTCCCTCTTTTTTCAATTTAAATAAGTGGTTTTCACATATATTAAGATTTCTCTTTTGTGCTTTTTCGTGATTTTCACGTATATTAAGTTTTTTCTTTTGTGTTTTTTCGTGATTTTTTCGTCTGATTGTGGTGTTATGTTGTTCGTCGTCTTGTGTGACGTTTGATTTCACGTCTTGTTGTGGTGTCCGTTTGATTACTATTGAAAGATCGGCTTCAGTCAGATTTAGATTCAATCAATGATTTGGGCATCAACGTTGCAGATCCAAAAATATGGGTATTCCAATGACTTAGATTTTATCATATTATTATCTGTAGGCATTTTGTCGTTGTATGTTATTAATTTGAATGTTGTGAGTTTGTTTACAAATTTACCCTTTACGTTTTTAGCGATGTTGAACATGTTATTGTATTTGATGCACTATATCAATTTGAATGAATATCGTTTTGTTTTTGTCAAAAAACCTTATATCCGTAAAGATGAATTAACTAATTAAAATAGTAAAATAAATTAATTTTAAAATAATAAAGTTAACTCTATTTAAAAAAATCTATCCAAGTGGAAAAAAATGGAAAAAAAAATCTATACAAAAAAGACAAAAGAGATTGTTGTGAATTCGGTCAATTCCAAACCTCACATCAATGAAATTTAAATTCGTAGAGCAAGTATCAATGACAACCAATACCCACAAGTAACAACAACAATCTAAATTTAATCTAGAAATCAAGTGCATAGTAATACCACAATCTAACCAAAGAATAAACAAGATAAAGAGAGTAGAGAAAAGATAACAACACCAAGAAATGTTTACCCAGTTCGGTCCAATTTGACCTACTCTGGGAGAGAGATTGATATCTCTAATCCACTATCAATGAGTTCTTACAAAGAGATACAAAAGGGTTATAAGAAATTAGTTTCAACAAGCTTACAAAAAACAAACCTTAATTTCTACCCTTTTTCCAATCTTACCAATGAAGAAGACATTCAATGATTTTCATCAGGGCTGTCTTAACAAATTTATAGGACCAGTCTTAGTTTTACAAAGGATACAAAAAAAAATTAAATTCTAGGCCCAAAAAAAATAATAACTCATTTTAAAAAAAACTTATTAAAAATCACACTTTGGTTTTGGTGGGAGTTGAACACATGACCTCACACTCTATGTTTAGTGGGAGTTGAACACGTGACCTCACACTCTATAAAATAAAAGCAAGCTGCGCCACCGAAGCAAGCTGAACAAATTGAATTTAATTGCTTTGAATAGCTATATAACCATTAATTATGTGTCTTACGTATAAAAAAAAAAATTGGGCCCCAATAGCCCAGACTCGATGGGATATGGGTCGGCCTTGATTTTCACTTACCCAAGATGTTTACAAATGTACCCCAACTCTAGAATCTAACCCCCAAAAGAGAACCAACCCATAGCCTTTGATATCTTAAGAGCAACCACATCCATGCCACCTATATGGATGGTATAAATGGGTCTCACATAATACATTATATTACTTCACACTTTTCAATTATTTAAACTACTCAACTCCATTTTCTAAATATCCATACCACTCCTCCAAAACTTTAAAATGGGTCCCACTTATCTTACAATATACTAGTAATTAAAAGAAAAAAACTCAAAAGTAATACAAAATCTCTACAAAATCTGACAATTACAGGAAAAAGAACGTAGTAATGAAGTGCTACCATGAATAGTTTAACTACTCAATTTCAATGCCAATTATCCATGATATTATCACACAAAAGCATTGGTTAGTGTGATACCACCCGTATGGACAGGCAGTGTGTATGCTCTAAGAATCTTCTCTTTTGGTTTCACAAGCCTCACTCAAGTTTCTCACAATTGACTCTCCACTCATGTGTTTCCCATCCCCATGAATCTCTCCCCAAAAGGCACTAACCCTTTTCCAAGAGCCCCCTATTTTGGGTTTCCAAGATTCACATCTTGAAGCTTTGAACCTCACCCAAAGACCCTCAACCTTTAGTATCTAAATACCCTAAAAGTTCTCTCCTTTGGTTTCTATGAGATTCACCAAGCTTCGAGAACCTCTCAAGAGAACCCTAATCAAAGACCATCAACCCTAAAGTTATCTCCTTTGATTTCTCATGTTTCTCTCTCTTGAAACTCAACCAAAAACATGAAGAATGAAGTCTTAAATAGTGTTCAGGAATACGCAGCATCGTGCCATGTTTCGTCCCATCGTGCCACGATGGAGTAGGTAACAATATTGTGTTGAGGACAAAATCCTTATTTGATGTTTTAAAGATTACAAACATTTTATACTTGTTTTTTTAACTTGTTATCTACTAATGCATTTTGTGAGAAATGTTTCATAAGAATGTTCTAGATACAAGAAGAAGGTTCTAAGCTTACAAGTGAAGTTAAAAACGTCCTTATTAAAGCAAAGAAGCAAAAGGACATAAATGAAATTTGTGCTACAAATTCAACATATACAAAGAGCAAAATTTTTCTTATGTCTCACTGAAAGAAGATACTTTTGATACATGACATAAATTGAAGGAATCTCATATGATTACATAAGACTTTGCATTTAAAGAAAAAATGAAGAAGCACGCGCCTTAAAAGAAAGAAGAAAAAATCTTTTTACACAAAGAAAAATGTTCTTGAGAACATTTTGGTAAAACTACAAAGGGATAAGGATGACATCATCATGTCTCATCAAAAATTGCCATCAGATCACACTTGGCCTACATTACGGGTTGTTGTCTCAAAAGGCTTGGAATAGAAAGAATGTTCTTAAGAACATTCTTCTTTTGGCAAAACTCACAACTTGAAGCATTCCTGCGCATCAAGTGACAAATGACAACACATGCTTCAAATGAAATATGCCATACAACTTATTAATGAAGTGGGCCTGAAGTCTTAAGCCATCTATAAATAGAAGAACAACTCAATGATATTTGCAAGAGCTGTCGCACAAAGAATTCAATCTCTCTTTCTCAAAGTGAATATTACCACAACATTCAAAAGCTCTTCAACAACAAAGCAAACTCCATAATCTCTCACTATATTTTTCAGTCTCTTATTCTCTTGAGTTTGTGTTTGTAAAATCTCTTTTATTTGAGATGTTTTTTTTAACCAAAACCAATCACCATACAAAGTGTAGCCTAGATCTCAAGTCTATTAGGATTAGTAGTTTGAGATAGAGTTGTTCCAACCTTTCTTGTGTGATCAAGAATTGAAGAAGTCTACTGAGGTTAATAATACAGAGTGTAATCAGACTGATCTGGTGGATCAACAACATATAGTGCTATTCAGAAGTTTCTGATAGCTGGATACTACGGTGGATAATCTCACACGAAGTGTGGGGACTGGAAATAGCCGATTTTGGTGAACCATGATAAATCTCTTGCATTATCTTTCTTCTCTCATGTTTTAATTTTTTGTTTAACACACTTCACACACTATCACTTCAAACTAAACATATTAATTTTCTAGAGTTCTCTGATCCCTTAACTAAAATTATTATTAACCTTTCTAGTCACATTTATTTATTACTACTTTATTCTTAATACTTCCAGAGTTCTCTGGTCCTTTTATCGTTTTATTTATTTCAGCTTTATATCCAGAGTTTTCTGCTCCTTTTATTACTTTATTTATTTCAGTCATATATATTCCAGAATTCTCTTGTCCTTTAATTTGTTTTATTTTAAATACACAGTCCAGAGTTCTCTGATCCTTTATTTATTAATTAATTGCATAAATATTTTATTTGTTTAACCCTTACCAAGAACCTTCTTGAGTATATAAACTTAATTAAAGTTTCCGGAATAATTTTTAAAGGGTCACAATTCAAACCCCCTTTTCTTGCGACGTTTATTGCTACTTCAATTGATATCAGAGCCCGGTCTCTGAAAAGATAAAGCACTTAACACGTGCTAGAGGAAAAGATTCAGAACAAAGCAATGTCTTACATACCAGAAGGACTCTTCTGCACTAGGTCTCCATTATTTAATGGAAAGAACTATTACTTCTCGAAAGGGAAAATGGAATTATTCCTAAAATCTCAAGATATAAACATGTGAAAAGTTGTCACTGAATGTAACTTTGTACCACAAACCACTGATGCAGCCACAACTATAGTGACTATCAAACCTGAGGCATCATGGATTGATGAAGGCATCATGATGTTTATTGCTACTTCATATTGTACTATACCTTATCCCTTTGAACGTGCCACGTTGCCATGCAAACGTGCCACATTTTTTTTCCAGTGACAACCCAGACTTGAACCATCCTATTGTGCCACGTTGCCCTGCAAACGTGCCACGATTTTTCCAGAACTTCAACATCCAAATTTTGAGTCAATTTTTAGCAGAGACCATGGAAAACTCAAGTGGTTAATGAACTTCGACGAATTGTTCGAAAAAACCAAATTCGATTCTTGATAGAAATAAGTTTTAGTCGGACTTTATTTATTCACGATTGAGAACTCCAAATTATTAGCTCATTCCTCACTGAATCAAAGGATTAACGAAAATAAAGTTGTTTATCGTTTTTAGATAGATAACCATTAAAAACTTACATACAAAAGTGGATGAATCAGAAGTTTGATATCCGATTATGAAAAAGTTTTATTTAATATCGAAAAAACCAAATTTGATTTTTGATAAAAACAAATTTTAATCGAACTTTATCTGTTATCGATCAAAAACTCCAAATTATTAGCGTCATTCTTCAATCAATCAGAAGATTAACTTTTTTTTTTGTGTATAGATAGTCAGCCATCGAAAACTCACATACACGGCTCCATAAACCAGAGTTTGACCTGCATATGCGTCCGGTCAACAATTTCGATATTTTTGTCCATTGATCGAAAACTTCTTCGATATCGTTTTCTAAACACAAAACTAAAACAGACAGTGTTCTTCTTCTTCAACACTTCCATCATCACTATCCATCTCATCACACACACAAAAAAAAATGACAAACAAAACAAAGAAAAACACAACAACAACAACCTACGACAATGCAAACTCCAACAATCCATGGTCAACCTTAATCAACAAAGGATCAACAACCTTAACAACATTCACAACAATAACATTATTCGCATTCTTGATCCGTTTCCTCGTATCACTATACCCATATTCAGGCTTCAACACCCCACCAAAATTCGGCGATTTCGAAGCGCAACGACATTGGATGGAGATAACAATCAATCTTCCTGTTCGTGATTGGTATAAAAATGGAACCTTTAATGATTTGGGTTATTGGGGTCTTGATTATCCTCCTCTTACTGCTTATCAAAGTTGGGTTCATGGTGTTTTTTTGAGATTTTTTCATCCTGAATCTGTTGAGTTGTTTGATTCTAGAGGGCATGAATCATATTTTGGGTAAGTTTGGATTTTTATCATTTTTTTTGGAATTGGGTCATTGTTTAATAGATCTAGTGAGAATTAGAATTTAGGATCAGTTTGGATTGACTTATTTTTTAGCTTATGTAACGCAATTCATGTAAATAAATAAACTTTTATGAATTATTCATATCAACGTAGTTTATGAAAAAACAACTTATGAAGGTACATTTTTTTCGTTAGTTGGAGCTTATGAATTAACATAATAGCTTATTTATTTACATAAATTGTGTTGCATAAGCTCAAAAATAAGTCAATCTAAACAGGCCTTGAGTGATTGTAAGATAAAACAAAGTAATTATTATTTTTAATATAAGTTGTAAATTGTTTGCATAAGCTAACCTGAAGAGGTTACGGAAATAAGTTGAAAGTAATTTATGGACATAAGTTGTTTCCATAAGTAATCATAAATAGTCTTATTAGTGCTTATGCCAGTAGGTAAGCTCAAATGCACCAATGCAAAATGTCAAATAAGCCAATGCAGCAAATAAGCCAAATGACAATTAGAGTTTAATCAATTGGTTATTATGCGTAAGTGGTTAATCAGTTTCATTAATATCGAATTAATAGGAATTAGGTTTTTGTCAAGTGGTTAAAAGTAAGTTGCGAATCAGTTTTAGTTACGATAGAATCATTTGGATAGTATCCGAGTTGGAAACAATCTTAGTGACAGCTAGAATTTAATCAAGTGGTTAGGTAGGTGTAAGTGGTTAATCCGCTTTTGTTAAGATCTAATTGTTTGGATGCTACGCCTTTGGAAACAAGACAGCCCTTAGTGAGAATTAAAATGTGTTCATGTTGTTAGAAGAAATGGTAATCCACTTTAGTTAAGATTGAATCATTTGGATAGTACCTGAGTTTCATCTCTGACTTGAACAATAGCAAACTTACCTTGTCGCCAATTACCAGACCCTTTTCTTTTAAAAATCGGAGGGTTAAGTAAAAAAAAAGTGATAATAAGAATTTGGAAATATTGCTTATCTTTAAAACACGACCCTTTTCTTTTAAAAATCGGAGGGTTAAGTAAAAAAAAAGTGATAATAAGAATTTGGAAATATTGCTTATCTTTAAAACACGACCCTTTTCTTTTAAAAATCGGAGGGTTAAGTAAAAAAAAAAGTGATAATAAGAATTTGGAAATATTGCTTATCTTTAAAACACGAGCCAGTTGAGTGTTCATGTTTTAGTGCAACCGTCAAATTTAACTCGTGTGAAATGAACAAATTCATTATAGATGATAGAGTAAGTAATTTTTGTTGATATGTTGATTTACATTTGATATTACGTGCACATATATAATAAATCGTGGTTATGTTAATATCAGTGGATGAGAAAAGCATAGATATGTTGGAGTATCAACGGTTGATTTTCTCATTGATTGAGATGTCTAATTTTACTCTCTAGAGCCAGATTCATTTTAGAAGAGCCAGATTTTCACTGAGTTGTGTATTTTCTCCTTCTCTACTTGCCTTAGCATTTTGAAGAAATTTTAGAAAGTATGAGTATTTTCTTCAAATGGTGGGACCCCTTCTCAGACCCTGCGTATGCGGGAGTTTTGTGCACCGGCCTACCCTTTTTTACGAGTATTTTCTTTAAAAATCAAGTTAATTCTTAAACAAGTGTGCAGACATGTGCTGTTTGTTACTTAGTTCTTCAAACTGGTTCATGTTAGTATTTACTCAACTAATGGAAAAATGCTTTTTTGTTGAAATTATGAGTTGTCTTTGAAGCAACGGCTAAAGTATGAGTGGGTTACACTTTTAGGGATCAAAATGACAGTTTATATCCATTTAGGATCCTATAAATTGCTATAATTTCTTCACTTTTGGTTTTGTTGCTAAGTAGTGACTTCACTGCTATTTTTATCATTTTTTAAAAATGCGCCTTACTTCTGCAGAAAACAACTGATGCGGTGGACAGTGATATCATCCGATGCCTTGATATTCTTTCCAGCTGTTTTGTACTTTATCATCGTTCATTATAGTCAACCTTCACGGAGCCGTAAAACTGATTTGGCATGGCACATTACCATGCTTTTGCTAAACCCGTGTTTGATCTTAATTGATCACGGTCACTTTCAGGTTTGATTCTTTTGGCTCTTTACTTGTTTTTGAGTTACACGTTTGGTAGTGCCTTGATTTTTCATTGTTGCATTTTGTTGTATTTCAGTTCAACTGTATCAGCTTGGGCTTTACTGTTGCAGCTGTTGCTGCTATCCTCTCTGGGAAAGATCTTGTGGGCTCTGTTTTTTATTGTCTAGCTCTAAATCATAAACAGGTTAATTTCCTCTATCATTGTATTGCTGTATTGTTCGTTTACTTTATTTCTTCAAGCCATTCTACAATGTCTATGTGATTGCATATTTTATTTTATTGTCTTGGGTTATGTGCTTGTAATCCTATGCTACGCCTTTTCATCTTTGCGTTATTGGCAGTGAAGTTGTAATGCTAATTGGAGTAATTTGGTAGATTGTTTTTCCTCTTTAGTGGTCACTTATAATTTATTAATTGATGTGTGCCCCAAGTAGGGTGAATGAAATGGTGGAAAGTGGAAAGTTTCATGTGTGATATGAGATAGAAAATTACCTCTAAAGCTTAAGATAAAATTTTATTCCACAATTTGATGACCCTGCAATATTGTTGGAAACTGAACATTAGATAGTAAAAAGCCAACAACTTCTAGGAAGTAAACTTAGTGGTAGAGATGAGAATGTTATGTATGTTCGATGAGTGGTTACACTAGAAAAGATGCAATTATAAACACAATTAATAGAAACAAAATCGGAGTTGCCTTTATAGCCGAGAAGATGGTAGAATCTAATCTTAGGTGGTCTGGACATGTATGGAGAAAGCTCGTAGAAGCACTGATAAGGAGAGTAGACTTGATGGAGAACATTCTGATAGTTAGAGGTAGACGAAGAAAAATTATAGGCCGCCAAATCATTAAGAGTGATTTAGAGGTAAGTAATCTATCTTTGAACCAAGTACATGGCAAGACTTTATGACGCCGATTGATTTACGTAGCCGACCCCATGTATCGGGATAATACTTTGCTGTACTTTGTATGACCCAAAATGTATCATGAATCATGATATAATTCTGAGCATGTACACTTGTTTGAATCAAATAATTTTTTTAACACTTGACCAGATTAATTTGCTGACTTTGTGACTTTGCTATTGCCTTACTTGTGTTAGAACAAGCGAGACAGTAAATTATTTGGTTGTTTAGTTTAATGTAATCTTTAGCTGATAGCCGGTGTCACCGGGTTGGTTGATTAGCTAAGGACATTGTGACCTGTATCTGAAATGAATTGAAAATGACACACCTCATTTTGCCCCTTTACTTTCCTTCAAGGTATGATAACTGTTTTTTGTGTTCTTTTCCAGATGAGTGCATATTTTGCACCCGCTTTTTTCAGTCATCTATTTGGCAAATGCCTGAGACGTAAACATCCACTCCTTGAGGTGTCAAAACTAGGATTGGTGGTCTTAGGAACTTTTGCAGTAGTGTGGTGGCCTTATCTGTATTCAACACAGTCTTTTTTCGAGGTAACAATGTTATAGTTTGCTATTAAAAATGCATTTATGTTCTCTACTCCTCGGTGTACTATTCTTACATGGAAGTTGTGAATATGGCTGTGCTTTTTTTAAGTGCTTTCTTTCTTAGTTACTTGTAGATATTTTATAGCTTCTTTGAGTTTTTCTATTAATTTTCTTTTTCAGCATGTGTATAAAAAAAATCTGCGTTTGTTCCCCCCC
>Ga0228711_1005716_pt1 | contig 18860 bp, 12 predicted proteins | sample MedpolnodulmetaG_2_FD_177996 | JGI IMG/M metagenome (GOLD analysis project Ga0228711, IMG submission 177996) | Root nodule microbial communities from Medicago polymorpha collected in Santa Monica, California, United States - brown nodules | ecosystem: Host-associated > Plants > Roots > Nodule...
CATATTATGTCCGTTTATTATATTCGACATTTATATATTTATATTATGTTCAAAAAATATCAAAAGCACGTCAAAATTATATCCATTAGGGACGAAAAACAAAATAAATTTTTTTGTGAGGATGAAAACATTCAATTTAATTTTATCGGGACTAAAATCAAAATTCGTTATATTTATAGGGACGAAAAACTTATTTAACCCTAAATAAAATGGTTGAAGAGTGTTGGAGAAAAAAAATGCAAGATAAAAGAATAATAATTTTTATATGGAAGAAATATTAAAATATATTACAACATAAGTAAAACCCGTAAAAGAAAGTGTGTGAATAATATAAATGGTTAGTTTTCATTGAAAAAAATTAAAAGTAATTATACATAGACGGGGCATATAGGAATTACGTTAAAATTAAATTATAAAGTGTCATACCCCAAATTTTTGACCTAAGATGTCACAGACACGTGTCGTTTGACGCTACATTCATACGCCATTCGACCCTAACCGGTCTCCGATTTTCAGTAAAAATTTCGGCAGAGAGGTATTTTAAAATACCTCATTTTGGTTCCGAGTCGGGCCCTCTTCTCTCAATTATTATTTTTTATTTATAGTTTCCATCTTTTATTTTAATTCCTTTTAAATTCATTTTTCTTTTAATCTTTATCTGTTATTTATTTGGGGTCTTTTATTTTTTATTTTAAATGTCCAAAAAAATTGTCCAAAATGCAATCCAAACCAGCACACAGGCTGTCATCCACGTATCGCAACCTTGGTGGCCAAGCCTCACACCCTTGGTGCCCAAGACTCTTTTGTATACAAATAAACCTACAAAACAACCAGAAAAAAGACAACAACGGGGGGAACAAAAATAAGACAGAAGCAGCCGCAACATTTTACACAGAATCCACAACAATTTTCATCATTCAATTTTACACAATCAAAGATCCAAAACCTGCAATAAAACAAATCAGAGGCACAACACAATCCATAACACATAAACCACAACCAGAACCGATCCATACAACTCAGAAACAGAACCTCACAAACTCATCAAAAACATTTTCCAGACCATTCCCAATTCAGAAACAGAACCTCACAACACATACGAACACAGATTCAAGCACGATCCCAAACAGATCCAGACAAACCACAACCAAAAGTAACTTTCTTTCCTTTTTTTAGATCTAGAGGTTTGGGGTTGGGATTTGGAAATTTAGGAGGTAAAAACGGAATCAGTAGGCTAAAATATATAGGAAAGAACAAAAAAAAATAAAAAAAAAAAAGGGTTGGAGCGGCGGCGCCGCCGTCTAGGACGGCCGGCCACCGCGCCGCCGCCTCCAACCATCGTCACCTCCGTCCACTCTTCTCGCCGGAGAAGAAGGCTGCAAGAGGAGAGAGAAGAGAGCTTCTCTCTCTAGAAAGAGGAAGAGAGAGAAAGAAAAGAGGAAAATGAGGAAAAATGGGTCTCCAAACCCTTATATACATGCCTTCTGGGTCGACCCGAACCGGCCCAAACCCAAATCCAAAACAGGCCCAACGCGCGCCCCTCTTTCTTCTTTTCTCCCTTTTACTTTCTGCACCCCCCATGAATACTGTTGCACCCCTCCTCCTGCATTCATATATTTTTTACTCGCATCATGTTTATTTTTTCACGCATCTTTACTCTTATTATATTTTTTCTTCGACGCATTTTAAGTTTAGTTCGTCTTTGCATTTTTTTATCTCATTGTTAAAACATCCTTAGATCATTATTCACATAATCAAAACAACAAAAACATTCACATAATCAAAACAACAAAAACATTCACATAATCAAAATCACAAAAAAACATTTTCTTAAACAAACCTTGATTCAAGATCAAGCGATCCGTTACTTTTTTAGTTTACTTTCTTAATCAAACATCAATCGAATTAAGTCCATTTCAAGCAAATTTCCTTCAATATCAAAAACACAAACCAATTCTCATTTGCCACTTGGCTTTTCATTTTAAAACCATTTTCAAAACTATAAAAAACACAAAAACAAATCAAACGTCAATTTCAACCCCGAACTACGAGGTTTTGATCCCTCACGGGTACGTAGGCAAAGGACACTCGTCCTTCCAAATCAATAAAACACATAGATAAATAGGTTTTTTTTTCTTTTTATCACTTCAAACTTTTTTCATCTTTATCATTTCAAATTCCATTTTTCTTTTCGAACAAGCAAGTTTATAGCACAATTAATTAAATAAAACCAAGAGGTTCCCGTAGAGTACTACGGACGTAAAGGGTGCTAATACCTTCCCTTTATGTAACTAACCCCCGAACCCTAAATCTCTTCAAAGGGGTATTTTGAACTTTTTTCCCCTGTTCTCTTAAAAATTAAATGTTCAGTCGTGAAACAAATTAGCGAGTCAAACGCTAGTCAAATAGCCTTGACCTCCGAAAAATGACGCGACATATGTTATATATCTGCTGCGATTTTTGAGAAATTTTTATATGCATGTTTTTGAGGTTTATTGGAGACGTGATGTCTATTTCTTGAATATTTGTATTATTCGCGTGTTTTATCGTTTTAATAGAAATATGACGTTATATCACACACCAGGGTATTGATGCTAAAACCAAACACATAAAGAAGAATAAAACAACAACATTATTGGCCATTGTATGTATTTGCGATTGTATGTATTTGCGAAAGAGAAAAGATATTGGTACAACCATTTTCTAACAACTTTTTGACAACTTTCTCTCTCATACTCACATCATACTTTTATTTTCTCTCTTCATTTTCCTCTCTCTATTGTTTTTAACCAATCATAGAAGAGAAAAACAAAGTTGTCATGCAAGTTGTAAGAAAGAGATATACAAATATCACTATTCTTGAGAAATGGTGAATGCTTAAACCAAAACAATTTGTTTATAGTCAAAAGAAAGTTTAAGTAAATGGAAATGTTTTGAATTGATCTAAAAAAAATAGGTTAATCCTCTAAAAAAAAAAGTTTAATAACCATATGACTATTGAATTTTAAAAAATAGCTTTAAAAACTATTAATTAATGCTATTGTAAAATAATCAAATATTATTTAATATATACATGTATCTATTTTTTATTTTTATTTTTGTTAGAATATACATGTATCTATTTATTACTGTCTATATCTTTACCATCCATATCAAAAAAAATATTTTTTTATCACCGTTGTCACTTTTTTTAATTCTAATCTTAATACCTAATTTAATTTTTATAACTTTTTATGCATTTACCTTTATGATATTATGTATTTTTTAGCGTAGTTTAAACCCAAAAATAACTGTATCTAACGTTCTATAAAAATAGTTAGTTAGACGAAATCACTAAAAGAATTATTATATCATCACATATAAAAAAGCTTGATTTTTTTTTCTTCATCACGTCAATAAAGGCCATTCTAGAATTTTACTTAATATAGTTGGTAATGCTTTGTGAGGTATAACTCAATTGATTTAAGGTAAATGAACAAAAGAGTTTTTTCTTTGAGAGATGTTATTAGGTGTTTGTATTACTTTTTGAAGGAGGTGTTTGTATTACTTATCTAGTTTAATAATTAATTATATTATATATATTTTCCACAACAGATTTTTCTTTAGGATAAAAAAATCGTTATTTTTGTTAGGGAGAAAAAAATTGTTTTTTTTTTAAGGAAGAAAACAAATTGTTATTTTCCTTTCAACTCAAAAATAAAATAAAAAATATTATTTTTTACCTAAAAAAAAAATAATAATTAAAAAACAGTAATAATGATGATATTTATATCTGAGAATAGATCGAAGAAGCTCCTTTCCGACAAAACAAAGGTTCGCATCATATCTCAATTTTCCACTCTCTTTATTAATTTTTTTTTTCTTTTTTTTTTTTTTTTTTTTTTTTTTTTTTTTTTTCATTTTTTAAATTTTTTTCATTTTCTTTATTAATTTTTTTTTTTTTTTTTTTTTTTTCCTTTTCATTTTCTTCTCTTCCAGATCTATAAATTATTATCAAATTATTCAAACTTGATCATTTTTGTGAAATTATGATGGAATTAAGGCCAAATTCTACATGAATTTGAGAAATTATCATTCTAAAGGTTATTCTTTTGGAACCATGATTTCTGGGTTGTATTCAGGTTATCAAATTGAAATTCTAGTTGAATTTGATAAAATTGGTTATTTTTTAATTTAATTTAGATACAATTGATTTCATTTGTGTTAATTTGGAGGATATTCTGTTTGAACCTTAAATTTTGGTTTGTAATTTAGGTTATGAAATTGAAATTCTGGAAGAATTTGACAAAATTGAAATTCTGGATTTCTTTTGTGTTAATTTGGAAGATATTTTGTTAAAACCCTAATTTGTCGATTGTATTAAGTAATTATTTTCAATTTCCATATTTTATTTTCAAAGTGTTCATGATTTAACTCTTCAATCATGATTTTATTGGTTAAGGACTTAACGCGCCAATCATGATTTTGTTATTTTGGTTTTGCAATTACTGAGAACATGTTAGGTTATGATATTGTATAATAGGAACGAATGCTGATTCGATAGCGGCTTAACGCACCAATCATGATTTTATTATTATGGTTTTGGAATTACTGAAACATGTTGGTTATAATATTGTATGATGTCTATCTATTATCTTGCTTGGTTTTTCATCATTGCTTAATGCAGCGATCCTCGTTGGTTAAAAACTTAAAATCTGGATTTATTGGCTTGTTAGGATTGTTACTGAATTTCATCTTACTTGTGTTATATGTATATGGATGTATATATGTGGATATGAATAATGACACAAACACACACAAAACTTTTGTACTTGGTTATTGTCGCAGACACTGGAATATTACATGCCTATGATTTTCTGTTTCTTTTCATCTCTTGATATGATAGGTTCTAGTTGGTGAAAACATGTCTCACCGCCAGGGTGGTGATGCTGAATATTTTGCGGATGAATATGAAATGGAGGATGTAGAGGATGAAATTGATATTGATGGTGAATCTATTAATAGAGAGGGGGGCGATGCCGAGTCTGATGTCGATGAATATGATTACTCGGTTCGTAAAATGCAGTTTCTCATGTTTTTACAATTTTTGCTCTGTTATGAATATGATGTACATGATGATGTTTGATTGTATAGTAACTAATTTTCCATTCACGGGGATGCTGGCTTATCCTCCTCCTAATTATATAATTCATCAAGCAAATGTAAACTATGTGTAGTTATATTTATCTTCCAATAAGTAATATTGTAGTAATGGTGGCAGAGTAGTAAAGCTGTAGACACTACAGCTGCTCAAGCTAGAAGAGGACAAGACATCCAAGGGATTCCTTGGGATAGCCTTAGCATCACCAGAGAAAGGTATCGGCAAACTAGGCTTGATCAATACAAGAATTATGAAAATATCCCCCATTCAGGGGACAGGTCAGGGAAGGTAACAATTTGATGCCTTTTCTTTTTGATATTTCAGAGAAAAACTTCTTTAATCATGTCATTGGTCATAACTTATGACCAATATAAATAAACCATAGTTACATAATTCACCACAATTCATAGAGAACCGTGGACCGGTTAGCGAGTGCTGGCTCGCGGCACTTTTGCAGATTGGTTCGCCCAATTTCATGAAAGGAATCTGCTTACCAGAGAGGCAAAACCATCTCTGTTTTAATTGAGCATAATAATATCAGTGAAATACAAACAAGTTAAAGAAACTGACATTTAACTACTGCGCTTGCATTGGAAAGTGATCCTTGCTTTTAAAAGCGAGATATCACTGGCCCACAAGTGTATTGCACCTCGCCGTACACCGGATCTTTGTTCTACACTCCTCTAATTTAGTTTACTCACCTCTCTATGTTTTTCTTATCTACTGTAATGACCGAGTTCAAGCCTTGATTGCCACATTTTTTCCTAAGAAAATGCTAAAAATCGTTTCAATCAGACTCGAACTCAGTGCCCCTTAGTTGCAAAACAATCCTTAACAACTATGCCAGGAGATATACTTAGTATTATCTGTATGCAAAATACATAAATAAAAATATAATCACTATGACATAGGGGTGGTCATGGAACCCCTGTCATAACCAAGATCCGCCATAGGGGTATACATAGTCGATACGTCTTTTTTTGGTGGAATGTTAATTACTCTACTAGCAAGCTAATTTAGTAGATTCAGTGCAATAGTATTTATTTATTATTTACATATTTGGCCCCCTCAAAAATACCTACCAAGCTCCACCGCTAAATACTTTGAGGGTTGCGTACCACATACCCGAACCCATACCACACACTGAAAAGAATTGTGAACCAGATGACTATGATATAAACATAACCCTATGCTTACCTGTTTATTATTATCTATTACAATCAGGATTGTAAAAGCACAGACAAAGGATACTCATTTTATGAGTTCAGGAGAAATTCAAGATCAGCAAAATCAACAATTCTTCATTTTCAGGTAAGCTGTGGCCTGTATCTACTCTGGTTTCTATAATGGATTAAGGATGCACTAGGACATTTAATGGCTCTGTTTAACTGTTCTATATAAAGTTAGAAGTTTTGTTTTTTTACGTAAATAAAGTTAGAAGTTAGATCAGCTTATTACTGTCGAAAAATTTATCTTGTGGACAGTATAAAAATACTTGATTGCTGGTCTAAATCAACAAGTGATATGTAACTGAAATTGGTAGCGAGAACTGTGAGGTCTTCAGAGCTGAAACATGTGATTTATATATTATGTCAAAATTGTGCAGTCTGTTCATAGGATGTGAGTCTTGAGCAGTACCTGGCATGTCATAGGCTTTGAAGAGATACAATCTTGCTTGATTGACTGATATTCCCTCTTTTTTTTATGCTTATGCAGTTGAGGAATTTGGTTTGGGCTACATCAAAGCATGATGTATACCTTATGTCACAGTTCTCAGTGACACACTGGTCTTCTTTGACTTGCACAAGTTCTGAAGTACTCAATGTTTCAGGACATGTTGCACCATCAGAGGTGAATAACCATTTTAGTAATGTTTTTAATTGGATAGCCCTTTAAATCATGCTGCACCACCACCATCATGTTGCATGAGGTCTAAATGATTGATTGAATTTAATTGTTCATTGCATAATTTTTAAGAAAAAAAATGATCAATCATCATCGTAATCTTCCATGTTATCAATTTTTATTCTCAGAAACATCCTGGAAGTCTATTGGAGGGATTCACACACACTCAAGTTAGTACACTTGCAGTAAAAGATAATCTTCTGGTTGCTGGAGGATTTCAGGGTGAACTTATTTGCAAGGTAAATGTTTATTTTCTTGTGTTTTGAGGAATCTCTATTTTTTTTAATCTGTTGCGGATAGAGCAGTAAGTATAACTTGTAATCCTGGACATCCGCTTTTTGATCATTTTCTGAAACATTTTAACAAAATGTAATGAATGCAAAACACTGCTTGCTTGCGCAACATGCACATGCAGACATTTGACTTATATGTGGTGATGAGTAACTTTTTTAGGTAATATTGTAAAGGCTTACATATCTTTTTCATCTATGTAAAAATACTGGTTTTCCCTTTAATCAACCTCAAAATCTTTTATTTGTTTGTGATCCCTGTAAAGTCCTAAGTCTCTGCATTTGCTCCCTACCGTCAGCCTCCTTTACAAAAATGATGACTTAGTTGGTAGATGTCCATCTTGCCATCCTCCATTGCCATTCCCACTTCACTTTGTTTGCTGTGGTGCTTGGTTCATCATTGTACGGATTGTAGTTTTATAAGTAAGATTTATGTTCTGGGAAGATTTGCTGAATTTTCTCATTTTGTTGCTTCCTAAATATCTCACAATTTTAAGTTTTTTTTTAAATTTTATAGACCACATGGAACAATTTAATGAGCATTGCTTTAATAATTGGTAGAGTCCTAGAGTGTTGCTACAGCTTTCTCCTTCAATTTCCAGCCCTATTTTTTAGCTACTTCTCAAGGAATGCTTGAATTTTCTTTTTCATTCATGTTATTTCTAATTAAGCTAATTAGGCATTTGCATATGCATACTTTGGATCATCATTGCTATTAGACTCTACAAGTTTTTTTATAGTTATATTTGTTACTAAAATGCAGCACCTAGATCGACCTGGTGTCAGCTTTTGCTCAAGGACTACTTATGATGATAATGCTATCACCAATGCCATTGAGATTTATGATGCACCTAGGTATTTAGTTTTCCTTCTCTTCAATTATTTTGATATTTTTAATAATGGATATTGGTACCGTGATTAATATACCTGTTTCCTGGTTTGTAGTGGTGCTGTTCATTTCACAGCATCAAATAATGATTGTGGAATCAGAAACTTTGATATGGAGAAATTTCAACTTTCTAAGCATTTCCGTTTTCCCTGGCCAGTGAATGTGAGTCTCTTTGATTATGTTCTCATGTTTTAATTCCCTATCTCCTCTTAAATGAACAATTTTAGCATTAGGAAACATTGCTCACACTTTGGCTGTACTGTAGGGATCAGTCGATTGACGATCCTCGTTATCTATTCCCACCCCACTATGACTCCTTTGCTTTCTATTTATATTCTTATCTTTGCCTTTTTATGCTATGCTGCAGCATACTTCTCTCAGTCCAGACGGTAAGCTACTTCTGATTACTGGAGACAATCCTGATAGTATGTTGGTTGACTCTCAAAATGGAAAGGTAGTACTCTACGCCCTTTTCGGTCAAATAATCAATCACTTCTTCAATTAGATGCACCCGAAGAGTATATGATTGAAAATCGTCCTAATCTGATTTTTTATTTTTATTTTGCAGACTATTGCTCCATTATCTGGGCACTTAGATTTTTCATTTGCATCATCATGGAATCCCGATGGGGTAACCTTTGCTACCGGAAACCAGGACAAAACCTGTCGGATTTGGGACATGCGGAATTTATCCAAGTCAGTGGCAGTGTTGAAGGGAAATCTCGGAGCCATCCGTTCGATCCGGCATTCTTCCGATGGCAAGTATATGGCCATAGCAGAGCCTGCAGATTTTGTGCATGTATATGACGTGAAAAGTGGGTATGAGAAAGAACAAGAAATTGATTTCTTTGGTGAGATATCAGGCATATCTTTCAGCCCAGATACCGAATCCCTTTTCATTGGGGTTTGGGATCGTACTTATGGTAGCCTTCTCGAATATGGCCGGCGCCATAATTACTCATACCTTGATTCAATGATTTAGTTGCATGTTCAAGAAGAGGGATAAGTGAGATGACAGTCAGGGCACTTGAACAACCTGCTTTATATATCCTTTAGGGGTAGGTTGATGTATGTATAAATCGAGTGTCCTGAAAATGTCCTCAATTTGTAGTTGTATTAGGGTGTGTTTATATCAGTGTGTGTGTGGGGGGGAAGCGAGATATAGTAAGTAGGCTAGAAGTTGATGGTGCAAACAGAGGTGGAAAGTTGTGTGACTATCTTGAGATGCTGAGTATCATCATCACTATGTAATGCAGTTATTTCTATCTTGGAAACTCATTTTGGCAAGAACGTATAAATAATGTAATTTATTGGTCTTATTAGCTCATTGATTGTCTTGTTAATGTTTTTGATTGGAACAAAGGCAGGGAATCATTCAAAGGAAAACAAAGTAGTTTGTATGATATATATTTTTTTTTTTCTAAAGAAAAATATTAACAGATACCTAAGTAGTGGCCATCTTAAGGAATTGGATTCTCTATAGACTATACTCTTTTTCAACATTTTCTTTTAACATTCACTCTTGAAATCAATAAAAACATTCTCTCTCTAATACTTACTATTGAATAAAATTAATTATATCTTACACTTTGAAAATGAGTTGCACAAAAAGTGGTAAAATTTAAATGTTAAGCAATCCATAAGTAGAAATTTGTTCTTAAATTTTGTGCATTCAATTAATTAAAAGCAACAAGATTAAATTCAAATGTATTAATTATAACAAAATATTTCTACTTTTGACTCGTTAACTTGTGCTTTAAGGACACAGGTTAACATTTTTCTTTCGGGAATTAATAAGCGATTGTCAAAATGAGTGGTGAAAAATAAGTGTTTTTAGAACTATTCACGTTAGCAATTGAAGTAACAATTTTGGTAGTTGATAAAAATTGAAATATTGTGGCTGATTTGCAGAATTTCTACTGTGAGTTGTCTGATGTTTATGTCATAACTTGAATTTGTTGAGTGTAGTGACTCTTGTTGTTTCTGATGTAGCAAGGTTGGTCCATAAACTTATCAACAAAATACTTTTTGATAACGAACTTATCATCAAATGTCCATGATAATATTAATATAAAAAAATCTTACTAATTTGGAAGTTAAAATCAGTTAATCTAATTTTATATTAGAGACTCCCCGTTTAACTTTAACCGTGGTGATATTTAAACATCCATCAACTATCATTTAACATCCCTCATGCTACTTATTTCTCTCAATGACATACCTATAGTATAACATTTATCATTTCCTTTTCTTCTATCTCTAAAAAAAAATCCTTTGATATTCAAACACGTTATTTGAACATCCTCATACAAAAGTACATATAATTTAATTATTTTAAAAATACATGTTATTTTTTTTTATCTTTCTACCTTTTTTTCAAACATGTGTGTCTAAATATATAAGTGTAAAATGACATTTGGATTTCCAAGCAATATTTTCCTTTCTGTAAACAACTATTATAAACTTATTTATTATTATTATTTTTCATTTGCCAAGAAAAAAAAATATAAACCTACTTCATTTTAAAAGTTCTCATAAATCAAGAGGAAATCCAAATTTATTAAACCATCGGTTTAGTCACATATTTGTTAACATATAACATTAAAACAAGATATTCTACGTCCAAATTCATATCAACAATTAAACACCTCAGAGTGAAAGGGTAAAAATATCTGTAATCCAAAACAAACCATTAGAAACAAGCCAAGTCACTAGCTAAAATCTTTATTCCATGGCTCACAATCATAATCACAAACCACCTTATCTTTTTTTTCCACCACATCTTTTCATACTATATGAATATGATCCCATTTCATATAGCTACCTACTCTTCCATAATTCACTCATCATAGTAATCTTTCTTCAAAAAAATGGCAGCTTCAGCCTCATCCATGATATCAACTCATGCATTAACAACCACCATTCAAAAACACAAAACTCACAATCTCAAGCCCTCAAGCTTATCCTTCCAAGGTTTCAACCCTCTCACAAGGTCAACAAAAGTCAACACATTCACACCAAGCAAAAGAAGGTTTTCAGGTCTTGTTGTCAAAGCTGAACTCAACCCTTCACTTGTGATAAGCTTAAGCACTGGCCTTTCATTGTTTTTAGGAAGGTTTGTGTTTTTCAACTTCCAAAGAGAAAATGTAGCCAAACAAGGTTTACCTGAGCAAAATGGTGTGACACACTTTGAAGCTGGTGACAAACGTGCTAAGGAATATGTTAGCTTGCTTAAATCCAATGATCCTGTTGGTTTTAACCTTGTTGATGTTTTGGCTTGGGGTTCTTTAGGTCATATTGTTGCTTACTATATCTTGGCTACTTCTAGCAATGGTTATGATCCTAGTTTCTTTGGTTAATATTTTATTGTTGTTTGTTTCCTTTATGTTGTTTTAATTTCACTTTAATTTATCCATATGTAATGTGATGATGTATAGTTTATTTGTATGAGAGAGATCCAACAAGTTTCACTACCTTGGATTGAATATGCTAATTTTATTAGTTATTGAAACTGCAATTTGATTTGGATAAAAGCTTCTATGATCAATGGAAAATGAATCTTTTTTCTATATTATATTATGTTTAATTTTGTCCTGTTTTTTTTTTCCTTGTTTCTTTTATGTTATAACAATAAAAACAAATTTAGTTTGATTCATGTTCAGTGTATGAAAAAACATATATCGAAAGATGTCAACCCTTAAATGAATCTCAGATGTTTTAAAAGATTAATATTTATAGTTATGAATTATAGATATCTTAATTGGCCAAAAAATTATTTTTGGTAGGATTAGAGGATATTTAGAAGAGTTTATCTGGGTTAATCTGGTTGTGTGATCTATGTGTGAGAGAAATTTCCAAAATATGTTTAGTTGTAATGGTTAAATAGAGACCTTTTAGAAAAAAGATGTATTGTTTGATAATTGAAACAATGTAACCATTCGTAAACAAATTTTAGATATAACATAAAAGAAATAGGCAATTGGTTGAAAAATCACCACCCCGCGTTGCCCAAATCACAAGGCTTCAATGAAATAGTTAGCGAACGTGACGAGTGTGATGCTCAATCGACCCTTCCATGCTACATGGACCTCGAACATAAACTCGACAACAAACACATCAGATTCGAGAAAAGTTGATTCTTCGCACGATTTTCATCTATTTCCACAACTTTCAATTGTTTTCTTCTTTGTCGATGGAGAAACTATCTATCTCGGACTTTGGTTTATCAATTTTTAGATACTTCGAGTTCTTTATATCCAACTTAATAGACAAAAAATTAAAAAGAAAATTCTACTCTAAACGGGATAGAGAAATAATTTAATATCAACAATTCTCCAACAACAAAAAACTTGATACCCGACAAATGTGTTGTTTTATGGTAAAATAAAAGTATTGATCCTATAGAGACTTGTTGAATATCAAATGAATTTTTCTAAGTTGTTTAGCTAGAAAAGATTTGATATTTGGAGGTTTTATGATTTAGTTTTTAGAAAATAAGCAATAAAATAAACACCTTGAAATTAAGGATTTCATCACAATAATAGAAAATCAAATCCCAATTCTTAATATTGTTATGGTAATCAAAATTTAAAGGTGCGGTAAACTAAGGTGACTGATTTCCTATTTTGAAGGTACAAAATTGTATTTTTGAAACCAATATAACCTCATATTTTCATGGTTGTTATATTTCTAAAATTCATTTAGTTCAATTATCCTATATCACCTTGAGACGATTTAGACTATTTTCAAAACTCTTGTTCAATCTTATAGTTCCTGCAACGAACTTCACCTTGCAGTTTATCGGTTGATGCCTAAATATTTTTTTTTTAGCACAATAAGATTGAATTAGATTAGTTTAAAGTTCCATAATAATAAAAAAAAAGAAGAAGATATAATCATTGAAAAATTATCATTGGACTACTTTCTATAATTCCAAGGAAAAAGATTGGAGAACTACACTCCTCTCCACGATGAGCAAAATTAAAATGAAAGGAAAGCAAGAAATAGAAAACTTAGCTTTATTGAAATTTCAAGAACAAAAACAAAATTTCAATGTTTCTACAAGAATTTTTAAAGAATTTCAATGATAGTAATTTTTATAACTTGTTTTTTAACATGTTATTTTTAATGCGTTCTTCTTGAAGACTTGTCTTGTGTATGATAGATAAATCTAAACAATAACAACTTATCTTATGTATGAAAGTTATTTTGAAATCGTAAATCAATGACAACTTATCTTGGGTATATTTAAATGTTTAATCTTATTAATGACAACTTATCTTGTATAGGATAGTCCAATCTCATTAGTGATAACTTATTTTGTGTATTGTAGTTCATTCCAATCAATGATAAATTATCATGCGTATGAAAGTTCAGTTTTGCTGTAGATTTATATAACCTCCAACGAGAAAACGAATTTACAAAATATATTCATAAGAAAAACCGCTTAGACAATGTTAGTTTTAAATTACGTGTTGGTCTTAGATAATATATACAGACAAACACGTAATTAAAAACCAACATTACCTAAGACAATATTATTGCATTGGACAATGTTAGTTTTAAATTTTGTGTTGTTCTTATATATAAAGAGACCAACACATAATTAAAAACTGGCAAAAGTTATGGTGCATAAGGAAATCCTTATGCACCGTGCATAAACACTTCACAACCATCAGATCTAGTGTACACGTGTAATAATCCTAGACTTCTCAAACTACACCAAATCAAACTTAATTTGCTTCAAACATTTCTCTCACTAAAACATAAAGCTCTTCCTCTCTCTACAATTCAGATGAGTCTTCATCTCTTCCGGCCACACATGATGATTCCGGCGCGGTGGTCGCCGGCCAGAGGCGGCGGCGGCGCCGTGCCAGAGAACCAAACTCACCCTTTTTAAAAACTAAAGCCATTTTTCAACCTCCGTTTTTGTTTTAAAGCCAAATCCGAACTCGATCGCGCAAAAACACAACGAGAAGGAGTAGATCTAAAGATTAAAACCGGTTCGCTCCTCTTCTTCCCTCGCGTTTTCTTCTTCTTCTTCGATCTAGTGGCGATGTGTTGATTGCTATATGTTACTGTTTCGTCACTGTTTGTTTTCACGGTTTCAGATCTGAAGTTGTTACTGGATTCAAAATCTTTGTGATGTTAGAGGGATTTATGGCTGGGAAACTGCTGGAAACCATTAAGTACATCTAATGGTTTTGGAGTACAACTGCTGGAAACAATTAAGTACATCAAATGGTTTTCCACAACAAAATGGTTTTGGCATTCCAGTACAGTGATGATGATGAACGACGGTGTTGATGATAAACGACGATGTTGATGATGAGATTGAAGATTCTGTGTTTGGTTCGTTTTGTTTGGTTTCATTTGCGGGTGTAGGAAGCAATTATGTTGGGATTTATGCACGGTGCATAAGGATTTTCTTATGCACCATAACCGCTCCCTTAAAAACCAACGTTCCCTTATTCAAGAATATATTTGTAGATACCGTTTTCTTAATAGAGATCCTATAAACATTCGGTTTTACTTCCACCTAAACCGCTTGTAATCTCAAACTAGAATAATATCCTTAACAGTGAAAGGACTGACCAAATCAAGCAAAATATAAACAAACTATCCAAATAAAAACATGAACAGAAGATAAATCAAGCAACACAAAAATAAAGAACAATTATTCTAGAAAAATTAAAATCAAACACAAGACATAAAAAATTAAAGAACAAAGGAGCAAAATCAAGCAAATTTAAAATTTACATTTGACAATGAAATTTGGAATAAAACAGAGAAGTCCTAAAAATATAATAAAAAAGTAAGCAAATACAAGATAAGAAATATAAATTTACAATTAAACAAAACAAATAAGAGATCTAGAACACTCATATCAGAACCAAATAAAATAGTAAAAAGAAAATAGTAGCAAACAAGTGAGCAAAAATGAAAGAGAGCAAAGTGAAACAATGTATGTAGTGGTTTTTTTACAAAAGAATAAGACCTTCCACTCTTTTATAGGAGAGCAACATAGGATAACAAAAATCTGCTACAGTGTTTTTTGTTTTATGTGGTCAATGTCCAGCTCTATTATTTGCATAAGCATGTACTCCATTTTTGTTGCCTTGTTTTTCTTTTAACTAGTATTTTGTAATTGTAGTGAATGTAAATTGAAAAATATTTAGGATAAACATACTCTTTATCGCATATTTTTTTGGTACATTTCATTGACATTTTTAATTAACAAATAATAAAAATGATACAATATTTCTTTAAAAAAATATACAATAGAAGGCCAAAAATTAACTACGATTAAAAAGCATTTTTTGGATATTTTCGTTGAAAATTTTAAAAACACCCGTTAAATTTGGATTTTTTTCTAACAAAAAATAAATGATTCATTCATTCAAATTGAAAGAGTGTATTAAATACAACCATGTATTTAACATCACAAAAATGTAAAAGACCAATTCATGAACAAGCTTACAACACTCAAGTTAATAACATACAACAACAAAATACCTACAAATAATACAATATAATCAAAGTGTTCGACCTCATGCCTTCAAATCTACAACGTTGATATTAAAAATCATTGTTTGATTATATAATTGACTGAAATTGATTTTTTTAATAATAATCAAACGAACACCGCAACAAGATGGACAATCAAACAATGCTGCAACGACGAACAACACAATGTCGCACATAGACGAAAAAAATCACGAAGAAGAAAAAAACTAGATCAATGTAAAAACCACTTATTTAGATTAAAATGAGGAGAAAAAGGTGAAGATGAGGTGATTTTCGGTAAAAAAAATTGACCCAAAACCACCTCATCAATGAAGAAAATGGAAGAGAAAACATATAGAGAAAGAAAAGTAGAGCCAACTTGTTAAGTGTCAAATGTTGTTATCAAACAAGACGATGAATTATTAAAATGGTTAAAATTTGATGTTGACATTGGATGTAAAATTGGATGAATTATTACGATTGTTAAAGATGAAGAGCTCATTACCAAGTAATTAGCCTCAAGTGGTTAATGAGCTCTTCCGAAGAATAAATCATTTAGAGAAAATGAGTTTGATTCCTAATGTTACCTCTGTAACAAACTCTAGATTACTAGGGGTCCTTCCCTTAAAAATAAAATGTAGTATACCGGAGGGTTTAAAAAAACAAAGAAAAGGTATATTTTACCAAATTAGTACTCTAAAAATGAATTAAATCTTTATCAACCCACAATAATTTTTAAGTAAAAAAAATGAACAATAATTTTTATATTGTAAAATAATAGTCTTAATTTAAAATGAATATTTCTTTTGTCAAGCCTTAATGAATCTCAACACCAGATGAGTTTGCTTTCTTTTTCGTTTTATTTTCATTTTCTTTAAGTTATATTTATTTTTCATCATTACTTGACAAACATATTTGAGACATTTTACATCAAGCATAAAAGCTTTGGGATTGATAATAAATATTTGTTTGATATTCATATTGTGCACACTCCTTTAAAATAAGGAGATTATTGTACTTGATGTGCTATAGCTAAAGTGATGGAGATCCTTGGGAAGAGTTTTATTTGCAAGGTTGGTAGAGGTCATGTTTCCATATGGTATGACAAATGTATTAATGATACTTATCTTTACAATGTCGTGCCTTATATTAATATCAATGATACCAATCTTCATCTTTGTGATATTGTTGAGAATGAGGTTTGAAACTTCAACATTTTGTATACTTAACTCCATCCTTTTTATCAAGATTACATTCACAATATAAATATGGGCCATGATATTGATGATAAACTTATTTGTAGAAGTTCCACTAATATTGATGACAAGCAAGCAACAATAACAACTTATCATATGTATGAAAGTTATTTTGAAATCTTAAATTGATGACAATTTATCTTGGGTATATTTAAATGTTCAATCTTATCAATGACAATTTATCTCGTATAGGTATTTAATTTTTTTTTATATCTCGTATAGGATAGTTCAATCTCATTAGTGATAGCTTATTTCGTGTATTATAGTTCATTCCAATCAATGATAAATTATCATGCATATGAAAGTTCAGTTGTAGTAGATTTATATAACCTTTAACGATAAAACAAGATTCACAAAATATATTCATTAGAAAAATCGCTTAGACAAGCTTAGTTTTAAATTATGTGTTGGTATATAAACAAACAAACACATAATTTACAATCAACAGTGCCTTAGATAATATTTGTTTTAAATTACGTGCTGGTCTTAACAGACCAACACATAATTAAATACTAACATTACTTGGACACTGTTAGTTTTAAATTACATTTTTTTTAAATGACATGTTTTTAGATATAAACAGACCAACACATATTTGAGTTTTACTTCCACCTGAACCGCTTGTAATCTCAAACTAGAATATTATCCATAACGGTGAAGGGACTAGCCAAATCAAGCAAAATATAAACAAACTAGCCAAATAAAAACATGAATAGAAGACAAATCAAGCAACACAAAAATAAAGAACAAGTTATTTTAGAAAAATTAAAATAAAACACGTGATAAAAAAAATTAAAGAACAAATGAGCAAAATCAAGCAAATTTAAAATTTGACCAATGAAATTTGGAATAAAACAGAAGTCCTAAAAGGTAAGCAAATATAAGATAAGAAGTATAAACTTACAATTGAACAAAACAAATAAGAGATCTAGCACACTAACCAAATAAAATAGTAAAAAGAAAATAGTAGCAAACAAAAAAGAAAAATGAAAGAGAGCAACGTGAAAGGTGGTGAAGCAATGAGTGTAGTGGTTCTTTACAGAAGAAAACCTTCCTCCCTTTTATAGGAGAACAACATAGGATACTCAAAATCTGTTACTAGGTATTTTGTTTTATGTGGTCAATGTCCAGCTCTATTGTTTGCAAAAGCATGTACTCATTTTTGTTGTCTTTTTAGTTTTTTTTCTTCTTTTGACCAGTATTTTTTAATTGTTGTGAATGCAAATTGAAAAATGTTTAGGATAAACATACTCTTTATCACATACTTTTTTGGTATATTTCATTAACATTTTTAATTAACAGATAACAAAAATGATACAATAGAAGGCCAAAAATTAACTATGACTAAAGAACATTTTTGGGATATTTTCGTTGAAAATTTTAAAAACACCGGTTAAATTTGGATTCTTTTTAACAAAAACAAAATGACATCCATTCATCCAAATTGATAAAGTGTGTAACACCCTATTTCCCGACGCTTGTTATTAAATAATAGGAATAAATTTAATAATTAGGATGTTACAAAACTTCACATGATATCACACAATGACATATATTTTCCTTGTAAATAATAATTTCAACAACAGAAAACAATTCTCTATTCTCATTAATAAAAATTTCTCTTGTCATTCAACATCGAATTAGAAATAACTATAGTTCTAAAGATTTAAACTCAAAGATAAATAAATTCATCGTCAACCCCAACCCCAGTGTTACATATCAGAGCTCATATTTGACTACATGTATGATCATCACTAAAATAAAATTGACGGAAGATAAGTCCCGTCGCAACCTTCTAAGCGTCCCGCAACTAGATCTCCTCGTCCTAAGTATCTGTACCCCACCGGTACAGACACCATAAACACAACAACAAG
>Ga0228711_1005718_pt1 | contig 18860 bp, 15 predicted proteins | sample MedpolnodulmetaG_2_FD_177996 | JGI IMG/M metagenome (GOLD analysis project Ga0228711, IMG submission 177996) | Root nodule microbial communities from Medicago polymorpha collected in Santa Monica, California, United States - brown nodules | ecosystem: Host-associated > Plants > Roots > Nodule...
CAGTCCATTCACCTCCACCACCAGTCTACTCTCCACCACCACCAGTTCACTCTCCTCCCCCACCACCACCAGTCCATTCTCCACCACCACCAGTGCACTCCCCTCCACCACCGGTCCACTCACCACCACCACCAGTACACTCTCCTCCTCCACCGGTCAACTCTCCACCACCACCATCGTGGGATGACATCATCTTGCCACCACACCTTGGAGCTGAATATAGGTCGCCTCCTCCCCCAACAATTGAAGGATACTAACATCATTGTCTTTATTTTTGCCATAGTCCCAAAAATATGCACAAAGCTGAACTTCACATACGTGTGAATTCTAATTGGACTCATTTCAATGACATTTTATATCTTAGTTCCTATTAGTAGCTAATGAATTTCTTTTCTCTGCCTCCTTTCATTTTCGTGCTGCTACGCATGCTTGAGTTTAATTTATGAGCGTACTACTATATGCAACAAATATCAATACTGTACTTATTTATACCAACATGTTACTTTTTTGAATGGGTAGTAGTAGCCTCAATATAATTGGTTATAAATTAAGTAGGCTTGTTCACATTTAGACTGAATAGTTAGCTAATTACCAAATGAGGATTATCTTTTACGAACAGACATCGTTTTCAGTTTCTAAAAGAAATGAAGAGGTCAATTAAATATGATTTTCGAGGGTATAAAAGATGAAAAATGCTACTATTTGGTATGAAGGAATATTGATCGTGTCTTTAAGCATCAAAGTGCATAAATTGATACAAATTGCTCTGATCATATTTCTGATATGCAATGCAACAAAATAAAATGCATTATCTACAAGTCTAAACCAGCAACCATGAACTTTAAATGGCATCATTACAAATCTGAACCAGAATCAAAATACCACAAACTTCATAATGTGTAGACTGCACAATTCTGAATTATTGATAACCAAAACAAAGGCATCTCTACTGCCGCACAATTTTGAACCATTGGAAAATAAATGAAACAAATCTGAATTATCGGCAAGAATAAAAGGCATCTTATAGCAAGTATGAAACCATGAAAACAAAAACTTGTAAAAATTTGAGACGAGGTCACTGACCTTGGATGGATTGAATGCCAAAAACTGATATCCTCTGATATGAAGCAAAATTGAAAAAAGTTTCCTTAAGAATCCAAACCTGCATAAAATAAATATTAAGTGCTTTTGAAGACACACAAAGACTAACAAATTGAACAAGATAAAGCAATTGAAGATTCAAATTTTAAAAGCTTCCAAACAAGATATCCACACACAACACATTCAATATAGCAGATCATTAAGAATAAAAAAGAAATATAAACAATGGATTTTTAGCTTTCATTATTTTGTACCAATTTTCAAATTTTAAACTCGGTCAATTTAGCTATAAATTTTCCAAAAAACATGTATTTGAACTGATAACTAAGCTAAAATGGATTAAACAACATCTTTTTCATTTCTCTAACCTTCAACAAAAATCTCAAACAACAAATAAAGTCCTCAAAGAATCAAAGGCAAAGAGAAAATAAGCAAACAACTAGATGTTACTGCTACGAGCATTAGGATTGAACATGCAAGGAATATAAGTCAACCAAACATCAAATGTACCGTCACTACTGATAGCTTGCAAACAACAAACACACAGTATCAGCACAACAATTGAACTCAATGTAGCAGATAATGAAGAATCCCAAAAAAAATTTATTATTTTTTTACTCAAATCCAAAAGAAACAGAAACAATTCTAGATTTCAGTACTATGTACCAATTATCAAATAAACGTCATCACTTGGAATTGTTTACTCAATTGGTTCAGTTATCAAATTTTCCAAAAAATATGGCGAAAATCCATTGTATCTGCTGTGATAGCTAAGTTAAAAGGAGTTAAAGTACTTGGTCTTTTCAGACAGAGAGAAAACATGCAAACAATACATACGATGTTTTTTTCTTTTTAAGGAATACATACGATGTTATTTTCGTTGTTATACACGTGCATTCGATGAAAGTGTTATCACAATAATTAATTGATAGAAAAAATTATGAGTTATTTATTAATTGATGTAACAACATATCTCTAGTAAATAAATTCTTTTACTTTTGTAATTTAGAGATTGATAGATGGACAATTATGAGTTTAATTTAAACTCTTTTCATCTCAAAATAATTGTCTTTTTAACATTTTTTATCTCAAAATAATTTATTAGAATAACAATGTATCATCTACTATTTTTCTCAAAATCATTGTTTCAACAAGATGCACATTTTCTATACTATATATTAAGAAAATATATAATTCTGAAGTGTCTTTTTATTTTCTAATTATACTCTTCGTTTAAATTATTAGAGAGTTATTAGAGAGTCACAACTTTAATTTTTATATAAAATTATTTAAATTTTTAATAAAAGGGCGGTATACATCAAAAGAATGTACATGTATATCAAGGATTACTTGCGCATGAATAGAATGCAAGCAGACAATAAGTTGTACCGTTAGACATTTTTAAATGGTAAAATCAATTATCGTAAACATAACATTCATGGATCTAGGAAGTATGATATTGTTATGCACAACCCTTTGAATTCTTAATAGAATGTCAGCAACCTCTGGTACTAGGAAGCCGGAAATGTCAAAAACAAAAGCAAATACTTCATCCAGTCACTATTATAAGCAAAAAATGTACATTTTACATTCATTGAGTAATTAATGTATATGGTATATATTATAGACTAAATACATAAATGAACCATGAATCTAAAATGTAACTTTTTTGCTTATAATAGTGACCGAATGGAGTAGTATAAAAGAATGTTGATTGTCAGAACACGTTTTTTATTTTTGACCACTTTGCTTGACACAACTTTTAGGACTGCCTATCATATCGTAAAAGCTCCAACCCCTAATCCTAGATGATGAAACCCAAATCAAGTCAACATACATGTTTTCCTCTTACCCATTTGTAAACCATTTAAATTTCATTATAACACAAACAATTATACTTCAATTGAAACAATAAAATTAAATTTTTATTTGGTTATATTATATTATGATAAAATTATAGTTAAATATGATAAAATAAACATATACTTAAACATACTATACTCACCTGTTAATGATATAAAAATGGAAATAATTGGTTAATATTAAGTAGAAAAAGTTATTTTGTAAAGTTTCAATACATTAAATGCATAATTTTAAGATAAAATTTATTCTTTAAACTTCTTAACAATTGCTATTAAAGCACTTGTTAATACTCCCTCCGTTTCATAATACTTGTCCATTTTGGAGAATAATTTTGTTTCACTTTACCTGTTACTTTCAAGTTTCAATGCAACATTAATTATTGGTTAATCAATAATACCCTTACCTATTTATTGTAGAGAGAGAAATAATAGAATGAAATAATAAATAAGTAAGGGTATTATAGAAAAAACACAAAGAATTTCATCAAAAATGACAACATTTATTTGATTCTTTCGTATGTGTAATTTCTTCAAGATGGACAAGCTGGGGCGGATCCCTTCATGAAGGTGTGGTAGCCCTTGCTACCCCAAAAAAGAAACTATTCTTCTATTTGTTGGTATATATTTATATTGAACTACCCCAAATAAGTTTAGTTGTCGAAAACTAGCATAAATAAGAAAGTAAAAAAATTACTACATGATTGATTGATTTTATTTGTATGGTTTGATACTTCCAGTCTCAATAACAAATTAAATGGATATAATAAGTTCTTGCAAATAACCTATTTTTTACATTGAAAAGACATTAATAATCTATTTATAAATATTTAATTATGGATAAAATTGACTTCTTAAAACACGTTTTGTCCAACTTTTTTTAATATTTGCTGTCAAATTTGTATTTCGTTTGTTGCTGCTGCTTTAATTTACATTTTATATAAGTAAAATATATAGTATTTATTTTACGTAATGGTTAACTTTGGATTAGATTTGTTTTTAGTATCTACGATACTTGCAATTTTGAAGTAAAGTTCCTAAAATTCTTTTAACTTTGGGCCTTAATTTATTGTTATAGAGATCAATGTAAGACTAAAAACATTTTTTTTGTTGTAAAACTTTCAAAAGACGAGACAAAAATTGAATAAACTTTTTGTAATGATTAAACCTAAAAAAATATAATTTATGGGACTAAAAATATATTTTATCTGTAAATTTCATATATTGGTTTAAAAAATTTATTTTTCTTTATATTTGGCCCCTGCTTAGAATTTTCACTAGTTTCGCGGCTGTAGACAAGTACTGTGAAACGGAGAGAGTATTTCCCTATTATCTTTGTAAAAAAAAAATCGAAAAATAAGATTGATTTTTTTAGGGAATCTGAAAGTAAGTTAAACGTAGTAGAAATGCATAAAGACGTCTTGGCGCAAGCAATAACTAAAGGATCTAGATAGAAAAAAATATATAAAGTACGTGTTATTATAGTTATAGTTTTTTTGGGTGGAGATCGAGATTTGAACATCGGACCTTATATATTTTATGGATTGTTCTATCAATTGAGTTAAAGTCACGAGGACACGTGTGTTACATTTAAATATTAGAGATATGATATCTGAATTCTGAACATCCATTTTTTAACAACTCTCTCATACTCTTATTGTACTGTTATTCTCTCTCTTCTTTTTTCTCTCTGTTGTTATTGTCCAATAAAAAGTGAGAAAAAAAGTTGTCAATAAAAATTGTTGGGAATTGATTGTCAAAATATCATTCCTAAGATATTAAATGTCGCTAGTGTAGTTTTGCCTAAATTTTAAAAAAAAAGAAAAAGAAAAGAAAAGAAGTATTAACATCAAAACGACGTCGACTTGTGACTTAGATTACACTCTTTCGATTTCGAAACTGAGAATCAACGCGATCCAACTTCCATGTTTTCAAAACTCTCGTTCAAATCTTCAATACAAAATGGACGACAAAACACACTCCAACAACGACGAACAACTTTCTAAACAAGCAACACAAGATGCCGGTGGCGGCGGAAATTGGGGTGGTTGGGGCTTTTCTTCCATTCTCTCCGATCTTCAAAAAGCCGCCGCTGTTGCCGCCGAAGAGATCTCTCGCAATGTACGTTTCACAATTATACGATGTCGTTTTATGCATTCATTTTGATCTGTTAATTATACTATGTTGTGTTTATTAATTAATTTTTAAAAATGGAATTAGGGTTATGGGATTTATGTTATTAGTTATTACAAATATTTTTCTTTCTTTATTTGTTACTCATTTAGCTCATAGTGGAGTAAGTTATTTATGTCAAAAGTTTTACACGGTCACCACATCTCATTTTTTTAATGATTTGATGGTTATGGTTGATTGACAGTGTAAAATCTCTTTACACTAACAGTGTATATGAATTAAATCCTAAATGAAAACTATTTATAGGTTATTATTTGTAGGAGTGAAAATTAGCATGTAGGAATGAGTGATACTGTTTAGGGCTTACAACAAATTCGCGACTGCGATCTGGGTCACAACATCAAGGTTTTTGATGTCGATGCAGCTGTGGCCACGGTTTAAAACCTTAATGCTATGTTTTCCTAATAAATGCTTCTGTAATTACTTGAAATGGATAAAATGAAATGAAAAAGTAGATGAACTGATTTCTTGGAAGTGATTTAGTTTTGGAAGGATTTAGCCTCTTAGGAATAGTTGATAGGAGGATATGGAATTTTTGGTTGTGAATTAATGGTTTTTTTCAAAACACAGGCTGCTTCAGTCGCAGAGACAGCATCGAAGAGCATTGCGGAGTTGCAAATCGCTGCTGAAGACTCAGAGTCTTCCAAAGAGGATGTAGTGGATGAAGAAGCTGAAAAGGAAAGCGACGATGAGAGTGATGCTGCTCCATTGCGAAAATCTGCTCTGGATAAATTGGAGAAAGCTAGTGAAGATTCACTACTTAGCCAGGCAAGCATCAAAGGATACTCCTTTTGTTTTAGATGTTTCATCTTTATTGCATTTCAAAATTAGATCAACTGCACTTCTCAGTGTATATTATGTTGGTTCAAGTTTTTACTACGAAATAACATACTCAAATTTCTTGTTCACAATCCCCGTGTAGGACATTATGCTATTGTTTGATCCATGTAGACAACCCCACATAGTGGGAAAAATGTGTTTCTTGTTGTCTGGTCTGCACTATATCCATCACTTATACTTGAGCTCCTTAATGTGTGTAGGGTTTGAAGGTTTTCGATAATTCTGTGGAGACTTTTGCTTCTGGAGCATGGAGTGCTTTAGGAAATGCATGGAGAGGTGGCAGTGAGTTAGTTCACAAGTATGATTCATTGTTTTAATTTTTTTAATTAATTATTAGTTTATATTATCCTACACGCGGATTGCACTGTTAGTCTAGTTGCTGATCACTACTAGTATGGTGATACCTTGGTATTTTTGATGAAAATACACACCTATGTATCTTTTAACCAGTATATTGTGCAATTTTTTAAAGGGGAATGAAGTATGGACCAACATGCGCTTCACCTTCAGTAAAATCAAATCAACCTGTAACCCACTAGTATTTTTAATACTGTTACAAAGTGGATGATTAATTGGGCCCCTTTACTTTAGGCAAAGACTCAATCACCTTATCCTTTATACATGCTATCATTGCATTCTTTCTAGGGTTAAATATGTTTTTGGTCCCTATAATATTGAGAACTTCTAAGTTTAGTCCTTACTTAATTTTAATAGGTTTTTTTTAGTCCCTACAAAAAAAAATTACTTCTAATTTTAGTCCTTGCTAAACAAAGTTTGTTTAATTATCCTTAAGCTCTTAAATTTTTGAACGATTTTTTTGAGACAAGTTTAGAACACTATAAAAGGTTCATTTACTAAAGTTTAGAATTTTTTAACATGAAAGGAATTAAATATGAATTTTTTAAAACGACAAAAGTTAAAGATAAAACTAACAAAATCTGGACGTAGAAATCAAATTTTGCGACATTTTTTTGCAAAGGAACTTTTAGTAATGTTCTTAACATGTATGCAAAAAATTATTCAAAAACTCAAGAGTTTACGCATAAATTAAACAAATTTGAATTGAGCAGGGACTAATACTGTGTGCAAATTTTTTTTTTTTAGGGACTAAAAGAACTATTAAAATTAAGTAAGTACTAAATGTAAAAGGTCCCAATTTTATAGGGACCAAACACATATTTAACCCTTCTTTCTATTGTATCCATTTCTAATTGCATATTTTCTTATATGTTTATTCATCTACCGCAACAACACCAAGCTTATGATCTTATTGACTCTTCCATAAATTTCATAAAAGAAGTAATTCCATTAAAGAGAAATAGACGAATACTAATGCAGAGGATAAGACTACTAGAGCGTATTCTCTTGGTTGTGTTTGTTTGTTTTCTTTCTTTCTTGCTTATATTTAGTGTATAGTCCTGACTTCTGTTGACTGAGAAGTGCTTTTTATCTCTTATTCGAAGTCATAGCTTTTGTGTGCTTTCTTGCAATTTGTTTTGAGTATCTGTTGATATGCAATGGAAACTTTTTGTTCCCTTTAATTTTCTGTACAAGTCACTGAACTTGGTTTAATATTAGTATACTTAACTAATTAATGTAAGGACACATAAGCTTCCTATCATACATCAATGTTTTTTTGGCTGACAGCTATTAACCCGAATAATTTATTTGTTTCTTTAGGCTCGAGAATTCAGCTTCAAACCTTGGAGGATCTGTACAGCATGATGGACCAGGAACTCCAGGTTCTAATGCACCTTCCCTATTAGAGGTTCGGAAAACTCCTGTCATTCTCAATAGGATTTCTTTTATCAATAGTTACATATTTACACGCTTATTTCTATTTATTATTTTACAGACTGGAAAAGCTTTTACTGCAAAGGGAATGCAAGTGCTTGAATATGTGGGTAAGGAGACGATGGACTTATTAATCAGTGAAACTGGAATTGAGATTGAAAAGGCTAGAAAAGAAGGTGATGACCAAAGCGATGAAGATCAATTATCAGAAGAAGTGACATTTGATCGATGTTTTTACATTTATGGAGGTCCGGAGCAGCTGGAGGTAACTTCATTTTGCAGATTTATAGAAAATATCTTTAATATCATTATTATATCTAGCACAATTTGTTAGGGTATGTTTGGTTGTGAGAAGAAATTGAGAAGAGAGAAAGAGATGAGAGTGTGAGAAGACAGATAGAATTGAGAAAAATAGCTGATTTGTCTAATTGTTTTGGTATGATAAAGAGGGACAACAACTGTTTATTTTTTGAGAGCATTAAAAAGGCATATGAACCATGTCATTATTATTATTATTATTCTATTATTTAGAGCTTGCTTTCTCATTTTCTTCTCCACCAAAATCCTTGTAGTTTCCTTTGCACTGTATTTTAGATTTTTGGTGATAAAATGTTTCGTGTGCAATACTCAGGAACTGGAGGCTTTGGCTAGTCATTATGCCTTGTTGTTTAACAGAAGAAAAGCAAAATTATCTGCAGAGCAAAAGTCTGTATTTGATGGGAAGCTTAAAGAGGTCCAACAAATTTTTGATTTGAGTAATGAAATTGATGCTGGTGCTGATTCTAACAAAGGAAAAACAATAAAGAAAGGAAATGCGGGAAGCGGTGATGAGATCAAGAATTTACATGATTCAAGTGTTGGCAAGGCTGCTGAAATGGCTGCTGGGTAATATATCCCATCCATATGTAATTATCAATGTTTTATTCACCCACTATTGCTGCCACATTTTTGAGTTAAAATGGTCGATTTCTGCTTGTGCTAGTTATCACAATGTCTTTCCAAGGGTGTGGAACTATTGATCTAATTTTTTTACTTGATGTAGAAAGTTTTAATGTTGGGTTGGATGCAAGAAGAATATAAGACTAAATGTGCTTACACTAATAGGATTAGTAAAAGAAAGCTAAGTAACATCTATGACTAAGGAATATGTTTGCTTTTATCAATTGACTCAAATATAATTTTCTTTTCCCACTTAACTTTGTGGTCCTGTTCCTATCTTCCTAATTATGTGATGCATCTTATTTTCATTTTCCAGTTTCACAAATGCCTTGGCTGGCCTAGCTGCTAATGATATAATTCAGAGAACTACTGGAAGATTAGACTCTCTTCATTCTGAGGGAGTTCATGTATGTGAAAATATTCTGGCTATATTTATTATTTTCTGTTAATTATAACATATCCTTTCTCTCTTTTCATCATCATGCAAGGTTTGTTGTAAAAGTGAATAAAGTATGTCTGCTTTTCTTTGCAGAGACTATCTGAAATGTGCTGTTTCGCAGTTTCACAACTTCTAACCTTCGGCAAATCCATCATTTCTCTTGCCAACAAAACCGAGGATGAAGAAGTTGATGACGATAAGGCTAACATAGAGTGGCCTGAAGACGTTTCTGCAAAAGCTAAGATCATAAGAATAAATGCTCAGACAATGATTGGATATTTGGAAGCAGTTTCCAACAGTTTTACTACAGGTTGGCTGTCTATTGCTCCCATCTATGATCATAATCATGTATTAAAAACATCTACACCATGGGTCGATGTGATTAACTTTGGAACAATCACTTTTTTTACTCAAACCATAGAACAATCATTAACAACTGTAATATTCTAAAACCAACTATTAAATTTATGTTTAACGGTTATGATAACAGTAGTTAGTAGACTGTGGTCCACCCTAGAAGCTCCCTTCAGTTATGGGTTTAGGGTTCAACGCTTATCATATAACCGTTTATGTATAATTATAAATCACTATACCTGTGTATTTATTTTTCTTCGCACCATTTTTCACTTGTTTAAACTTCTAGTATAATTATAACTTATTATGCATATAAACTGTAAGTTGTTTTCCCCTGTGATTAGGGCTTTTGAGGATGTTGATATAGTCCGTTGGGCCCTTAGAAATTGCCCTGGATTGTATAATGCTCATGTGGGTTATACAATTTCAAATCTAAAATATTCACTGGGAAGGAAATAGTTGTACAATTTAATTACCTTTTTTTTTTGGGTGTTACAAGTCATATGTTTACTTGGTGGAATGTCACTCCTTCCTTTTTTTGGTATTGCAAGTCTTTCGTAATTTGTGTTGGTTACCTTTCGATTTCGTGGGTCCTAATTTTTCCATAGGTTTCTCTTTATGTCCTCCCATGCTCTTGTAGTCTTGTGCTTTTGCTTATTTTTAATAGTTTTGGTGTGCTGCAAATGTTCAGTAGGCTTGGAGATATGCTAACATAGTTTGAATTTTAGGCTCTATAGTGTTTGAATAGAAATACTGTAAGTTGTTTTTTTATAAGCTATAGTAGTGAGCTTAATGAAATAAAGCTAAAAGACTATGTATACATCACAAGTCATTTTCATAAACTGTTCGGACAATTTGTGGCATAAGATAATTCTAAATTCTATCACAAGTTATGAAGCAGACTATTTCTGAGTTACGTGTATCGTTTGACATTTTCAATGCATTTATCAGGTATTTCTGATGTAACTGAGGCCTATCAAGCAGCCATTAAAGGTGTTACTGCTGAGTCTCTCACAGCTGTTCCCAAGAAGACATCAGTCCAAGAAAAAGCCAGTGCTTTCTCTGAACACCTTCGAGCTGATCAAATCACAGCGATAAGTAAAATCCAGGATGGGGTGCAATTTTTAGCTCACGTCGTCCTTTCGACCTCGATGAATGCTGCTTGAACACTAATGTTTTATTTTGTAAATAGTCAAGGATTTAATTTGAAAAATGATACCACTAAACTATTCTGGGGCAAATTTTTAGCTCATATTGATGATTCAGCCTAACACTTACTAGTGTCTGAACTGGGGCAGATTTGTCCTGTTAATTTGATTTATGTAGACTCTTTTATCCCTTGATTTTCTCATACCATTGATCATATATTAGATATGTGCAATTTTTATTATATGCTTATTTTGGTACAAAAAATAAAATAATGTTCAGGTCCCACCGATACTTGAACTCGGGTTACTGGATTCAGAGTCCAATGTCCTAACCGCTAGACCATGAGACCGTTGATAATTATTTTTATCACATATTATTTAACGTTTAAGAATTGTTTTAGAAAATTTATTAATAATAGTTAGAAGATATAATTAATAAATTATGAAAAAAATAATAAATGTTTTGTTCATATTTATCAATAAATACTATAAATATTCCCCCAAAAAAATAGTATAAATATTATAATTTATATGTTTCCTTTTCTTTTGATAAGCTAAAAAATTATTTAAGTAATAAAAATGAAAAAAAAAGGCAGGGACTCTGTCAAAATCTAATGAAACAAGAAGGATGAAAGAGAGTGAAATGTATAAACACCATTGAAGTTATATAATTTAAGTAAAATATATTTTTTTAGATGACCATTGATTCAATATTTAATTATTTAATTTACTATATATATATATATATATATATATTTTATATCTATTTTTCATTTTTTTTAGAGAAATTCTTACGTGAACTCTCACCCAGTACGTCATTCTTACACCTGACTAATTAAAACCCAACACCTCATTAAAATAATTAAAAAAATAAATTAAAATCAGATTTATTTTCCTTATTATTTCTGACGTTTTCTCTCCATCCTCTCCCCACTTTCTTTAACTGATCAGCATCACCACCCCTAACTGATTTTAATTTATTTTTTTTAATTATTTTAATGAAGTGTTGGGTTTTAATTGGCCGGGTGTAAGAATGACATGTTAGATGAGAGTTCATGTAAGAATTTTTTTTTTTTTTATATCTTAACTTTTTTTTCACATTAAAGATTAGGTGTGAAATTAATATTTTTAAAATCATTTAAAAAAATTGCCAAAAAATATTTGGTAAAAATAGATAGTTATCCAAAAATGAAAGTTTATTCATATGTCACCTATGCATGTGTTTCCCCACAATATCTGTCCACATTCATCCTTGAATTACAAAAACGTCCACATTCGTTTTATGATTACGATCATAAACATGTGACAAAAAACAACAAAATAGCCAAGAAAAATCTGTGTTCTTCACATATCTACAACATTCCATCTATTAGAAGTGTTTTTTGAGAAAACAAGGAACCAAAAAAAATCAAAATATGGGAGACATAGATTCATCTTTCATACAAGCCACAGAACACCGTCCTAAATTATCTACCTTTGCACAAGTTGATGAAATTCCAATTATTGACCTCTCAGAAAGTAGACAAGAAAACCTCGTCTCAAAGATTGGCAAGGCATGTGAAGAATGGGGATTTTTCCAAGTAATCAATCATGGAGTTCCATCTGATGTTAGCACAAAGGTTGAGATTGAGGCCAAGAAGTTTTTTGAGCAAAGCATTGAGGAGAAGAAGAAAGTGAAAAGAGATGCAGTTAATGCAATGGGATATCATGATGCTGAACATACTAAGAACATAAGGGATTGGAAAGAGGTTTTTGATTATCTTGTTGAGAATTCAACACAAATCCCTTCTTCTCATGAGCCAGATGACTTGGAGCTTAGGACTCTCACCAACCAATGGCCACAATACCCTCCTCATTTTAGGTAATCATAATCTTACCAAATGATTAGAAGAATATTAAATAGATAAATTTACTCTTGTTTAGATTGACTTATTTGAGTTTATCTGTTTATATAATTACTTATGTGATACTTTTTTGACAGAACTTATGAAAACGACTTATTAAAAATGTAAGCTATATGTAATGATTTTGATTTGTTACTGCAAATAAGTGAATTCTTGACAGTATAAAAATCTTAATTCAATAAAATAAATAAGTTATGTCTTGCAAATTAAATATATGTCATGCTTTAGAGGTTGAGAAATATAGCTTCAAAGGAATGAAAGGATTTTTGTATAGTTAATCTGTCGTTGTTGTCTATAGTCGGGATTTGACTCCTCTAAAGTAAATGGTTAGTAAAGAAAATTAGAGGTTGATATTTTAACCATTTAGAATTTATTATGCATATGCATATAATATAAATCATTGATTTTTTTATCAACGATTGATATTATTTATTTTACTTTGCAAAAGAAAATGCTCACTTTAGAGGAGTCTAATCCCAATAGCTGAACGAGTTTTCTTTATTAAAGTCATTCAATTGATTTACTATTACTATTACTCTTTAGTAGTGAAACTCTTATTGCAATTTAGTGTATGTTTAGATTGACGGTGAACTTGACAGAATCACAACATGTCAAAATGATTTTGGCAAAAACTATACTTAAGAGTTTCAACGAAATCACAGTGTGACCATGATTTCCCCAGACTCACATCAATGCACATGGATGACTTCAACAATGTTTACATGAAATCAAACTCTACATAACTTCAAAACTAAATGCAACATAAAAACATCTCTAAATTGAAGACTATGTTTTTTAGGGAAACAATGCAGGAGTATGCTAGAGAAGTTGAAAAGCTAGCCTACAAGTTATTGGAGTTGATTTCATTGAGTTTAGGCCTAGCTGGTGACAAATTCCATGAATGCTTCAAGAACCAACTAAGTTTAGTGAGGCTCAATCACTATCCTCCATGCCCTTCCCCTGATTTGGCACTTGGTGTTGGTCGCCACAAGGACTCGAGTGCTTTGACTGTGCTTGCACAAGATGATATTGGTGGCTTACAAGTTAGGAGAAAATCAGTTGGTGATTGGATTCCTGTTAAACCTACTCCTGGTGCATTTATCATCAATGTGGGTGATATTGTTCAGGTATGTTGTTCCAACCAACAACATTACTCATCAATGTTGAATTCACTAATCATTTTACTTAACACAGGACATAAACTTTGAGTGAATATGCTATTTCGTCCATTTGTAGGTACCGGTCAATTTCATCCTTGAATTTTTCCAAATAGCAAATAGGTCCCTCAATTGATCGACATTTGTAAAACTCAGGGACTTATTCGCTATTTTAAAAAATTTGGGGATGAAATTGATAGGCTCGTACAAATTCAAAGACCAACTAGCCTATTCACTCCATAAACTTTAGGACATAAAATTATGAGTTGAATAACTTACCCTTGTTATTGTAAATAAGTTTTGGTCGGTTGTCTATTTGTTAAGTATGACTCATATTCACCGATAAAGTAGTTAGACATGACTTCTTGCAATTTTGTACTTTTTAAACATGACTTGTACTATGTAACCTTAAGCATTGCATAACAGAAAAACCAAAACAGTCACTCTGCTGTCGGAAACGTTGGCACATTGACTGCACTCGATAATCAATCATTGTGTTTTGTAATGTATCTGTTTTCCTTAGGGTTGGATTTGTTGTTCTAACACTAGTCTTATTTCTCTATCGTAACATATCAACTTTGTAAGTTCTAATAGATCTTATCACCAGCTAACGTGACGTTTGAATATTTTTATGATACTCCACCCAACAATATTTGATTTGAGTGCGTGAATAATATCATAATTCATTTCCATATCTAAAATATACTCTAATATCATTAAGTGTTAGATATTTTTTTTTTTTTGTGAAGAATGTCACGATTAATTTAATCCTACAAAACCGACTTATAAGTTATTGTGTCAAAGTGGTAAATACAATTGCTATTTAATCCTACAAAACCGACTTATACAATTGCTATTTACAGTGTCACATATATAATGTTTTGTTGATTCAATTGGTTCAATCTGAATATTGAGTGTTTTTGCAGGTATGGAGCAATGACAAGTATGAGAGTGTAGAGCACAGGGTGGTTGTAAACACAAAGAAAGAAAGGTTTTCCATTCCATTCTTCTTTTACCCAGGTCACCATGTTACAGTGAAGCCTGCAGAAGAGCTAGTGAATAAGAAAAATCCTGCAAGATATAAACCATACAATGTTGGCAAGTTCTATGCTAATAGGAACCGTAGTGATTTCAACAAACGTGAGGTTGAGAATATTCAAATTCATCACTTCAAGATCGTGGATTAGCTATTAAAAATGTTTAGCTTAAATTGTAGAATTTCTAGTGTTTTGTCACATTCCTATTCTCCTAAGGTGGAATAAAATGATGAACAGAATAATGATCTAGACTTATAATTTTAAGTCAATGTTTAAAATTGCAGAATGTTGAGACATGGATGCCCTGTTATTAGAATAATATTGTGCAAATGATCTTATACACACACATACATACACACACAACAAATGTATCAAATGAGAGAAATTTTTAAGAATTCTGCTCTTTACCCAACAAAAATTATTCGCTCCCAACTAAAAAGACTAAAATGTCTGTGTGAGTTAACTTACGCTAGTGTAAACCTTTGTATGACTTAACTCACGCATGAGCATTTTAGTCTTTTCAGTTGCGAGCGAGTAATTTCTGTTAGGTAAAGAGCAGAATTCTCAATTTTTAAAACCAGAAGTGAGAGCATTGAATGAGAGCCCTTAGATTAAAATAGATGGTTCAGATCTTAATCTTATTCAATTTGTTATCTCCTCACCACCATGCACACTCAAAATGAGATATTCTTTTTCTCAACCGCGCGCTGCTTACCTTCGATGTCTATCTCCGCAATGGACAAATTTATATGCATTTGTTTAAGTACTTCTTGTATAGTTTTTAACTAGAAATATACATTTTTTTAAGAGAAATGTTATCTAGTGTCTAGGGAACTAATTAAGGAGAATAATAAATAAATTTTGTATTGGAAAATGATGAAAAGTGAAATGTTCCATTTTATGAAAGTAAAAAAATTGTTTTTAATGAAAAAAATTTATTTTTAACTTTCTTAATTAGTGTCCCGGAAACAATAGTTAGTATGACCCATTTTTTTTAATATAACAATTTTGAAGAAAATTATGGATTTAAGAAAATCATGTTTAATTTTAGTTAAGAACCATTCGAAAAATACATAAAAAAATGCACTTAAGTAAATAAAAGGAGAATTAGTCACTTTAGTCCCTGAATGAGAAAAGAGTAGTCACTTTGGTCCCTGAATGCATAGAAATTGCAAAACAGTCCCTCTGTTGGACAATTTCAGGGACTAAAGTGAGTAATGAAGTCTGCATTTAGGGACTAAATTGACTAACGGAGTCTGCATTCAGGGACTATTTTGCAATTTATCTGCATTCAGGACTAAAGTGACGACTCCTTTTCTATTCAGAGACTAAACTGACTAATCTCCCTAAATAAAATGCGGAAGAGGATTCAGTGTCTTTGGCTTCGATGCCTTTCGGTGCCTTTGATGGCTTTTGTTCCTATCTCTCTCTAAACTATTAATTCTCTCTCATCTAATTAATTTATTTTAATCATTCATCCAATCTTGATCTCTCATCTAAAATAAACTAAAGGCACCAAAGCCAAATGCACCGAATCCTCTCCCATAAAATGCACATAAGTTTTTTCGTTTCGTATTTGCGCTAAAGACAAAAACTCAACTCTCGATCTGTGCAAAATTCCTCATAGCAATACACAAACAATGAGGAATTAGTAATAATTATTAGGCGAATTAATTTGTTAATTTAATATTTCCTCCGTCCCTATATCTAAGCCCCTATTTGATTTTATTTTTGTCCTTAAATGTAAACATCTTTCAAATTACTAGATGCATTTATTATTTTTTTCCTAAACATACCCTAATTAATACTATATTAACTTATCTTGAAATATGAAAAATCAAATTCAATACACATACAAACAAATGACAATTTGGTAATATTAACACACAAAACAAACATATTAATTACACTGACAACATTTCTTGAGAAATGTGAAAAGGACAATAGATACCTACATTAAAGAGAGAGGAGTACCTTATAATATCAATCAACACGACACAGTACTATTGGAGTAAGTGAATCCTATATTTGCTTCACTTTAATGTTCAACTTAAATTCATAGATGGTTATGTAAATAAGGTTTTGTGTGGGTCATGTGATCACTTGTGAATAAATCACAATCACCGGATTATATTTAAATCAATGGTTCAAATTCATGTAATTTTTAGTGAAGTTTAATCGCCCATATCTTGCACCATTGATTTTAATATAATCCAGTACTATCATACTCCCACATTAGAGTATACTATCATAACGTTATATATATAAAAAAAAGAATATAACGTGAATATTCAAAAGAAATATCATAATGTCAAAAAAAAAAAACAATGAACTATCATACTTCCACGTTAGAGTATACTTTATCAAAAACTATACCACTCCAAGAACTTCTACAAATCGCATAGCATATCTTGCATCAATGTCAATAAATGCTCGTGTACTAAACAATATCTTGTGTAATCTTAAATGGATCAACACATTCTTGACTTGATTGCATATGTATCCATATTGTAAACCATGCACCAGAGAAGTTCACAAGAAATAGAGGTGGAGTCGCAACGAATACACTTAAATATCAAGTCTTTTCTAACATTTCCAAAACACACTTTCATAATACCACTCTATTTTTCTGATGTGGAAGATTAGACAACATTGCAACCACATGACATATTAAGAACTCATATCCTTTGATAGAACTAAACGCTCCAATATCAGTTGTTGAAAAAAATTATTATAGAAAGAAATAAAGAACACAAAAATATAACGTGAAAACTTCACAGAAAAGGCCATGATCATTGTCTAATGACGATTAGAGAATAATAATATGTTACAATTGTTACAATATATATACTTTTCTCTCAAAACCCACGACCCATAGTACACTCACACTCTTTGAATTAAATACTTAATTACACCTCAAAACACTTTAAAGAAGTGTATAAGAGAAAAGAATCAAACCAACTACAAGCTTAACGTGTTTATTACTTGTGCATTTTGTAAAAAAAAAAAATAGAGTCATTTAATCACATTCAAAAGAATTCATTCTTGTTAAATAAGTGTTGGAAAATTAATCGTGTACAAATACCATTGCTCCAAATTATTTATCCGATCACTTTTGTTTCGTCGTAGACTCCTGTTATGTTACATTAAATAAATGATGATTAGATATTCGATTATTAAGAAAAAATACTTGATAATTCGAAGTTCGAGCGGAAGGTAAATAAAATGTGGTTAATAATTGTTCCATTTAAAATCAAATTCAAGTTCCCCTAAACAATTCATTTTTCGTGTGACTCATTAACCACTTGGATCTAATTACTTCGTTAATCAATGATTAAATTAAATGGTGTGGATTGTGATGTCCAATCATCATAATTATACCCAATCCGATCCTAATAGTAATATCTTTTGCCATCGTGCAACTATACAGATCATGAATACTGATGTTGATGCGACACGTTAATGAAAAGATAATTTCTATCACTATGATTTTTGTTGGTTACGTTCCCATCACTATGATTGATCCTGCTTAAGATATGGTTTTATAGAAGATTTGGATAATATATATTTTTTTGTTGTATTCTCTAATGGATAATAATATGTATACAAACACGTCAAGACAAACGCAGCACACACGAAAAGGTAACAAGCTAAATTACACATGTATATACCCAAAGCAAGCTAAAGGGTTAGACCATCATAAAAAAAAATAAAATTGTAAGCTTTCAACCACGGTTAAAAATGAAGTTTGATGTGATCAAGTAACTGATCCAACGTGAACTCTTTGTTATGGAAAATTCTAGCATTACGTTCCTTCTAAATTAGCCAAGATGCTGGCCAACCATATCACCCAAATGCAAAAGCAAACTTCCTTTCTGAAACCATGTACACCACAAAATTGCTGAGCGAAAAAAATTTCAAACCACCATTAATAAACAAACTATCAAATACTGTCAAAGAAATCAAAATAAAAAAAAAAAAGATGATTGATTGTTTCCACCTTTCCGCAACCACCCGAGCAAAATAGGACATAAAGAAAAATCAATCCTAAAAAACATTAAATCCTAAATTCTATAAAATAAATAAAATAAATTC
>Ga0228711_1005720_pt1 | contig 18859 bp, 10 predicted proteins | sample MedpolnodulmetaG_2_FD_177996 | JGI IMG/M metagenome (GOLD analysis project Ga0228711, IMG submission 177996) | Root nodule microbial communities from Medicago polymorpha collected in Santa Monica, California, United States - brown nodules | ecosystem: Host-associated > Plants > Roots > Nodule...
GATTAATGCCTAACTTGTATAGCTTGTTATTGGCATCATTGTTGAAAACTTCAATGTAATTCACATTTGCTGTGAATATCTTGAGACGTTCCTCCCTTTCTTGAGGATCCTTATAGACTTTGCCATAGTGATTCATCCATTGCTCGTGCCTCTCATGTATGTAGTCAACTTGGAGAGAGCGAGAAGTTACTTGAATAGCACACAATCCCAAACAGAAAATGAATGCCAATGAAATACTATAATATAATTGATTTTTGGAAGCCATGGCCAATGAAGTGTGACAACCAACTGCTTTTAAGTTGATTAGTCAACAGCTAAATGTGAGAAAGATGTGTTGTGCTTGTACTCGAGAGTTTATGTGGTATATTTATAATAGGCAAACTAATGATGACTTGGATATTAACGTTCTTGTTGTTTTCAATTTGAAGATTAAAACAAATTTATCTTCTATAACAAGTTACGTGCCCGAGAGAATTTTCTGAACGAGACCCTTGTGTGATTAGCTAGGTGCTGCGGACAAATTTTCTGTCAAGAGAGCTCAAGTACGTTTTGTGAGTTAGAAATGTTTTTGGATTATACCAAGTGAAGGTTTGACAATATAATTAACTTTATATGCTTGCCGCATGATCAAATGGAATTTATCCAAATCCAATTTTACATACTCCCTCTTCATTTTTCCTCTATTTTATGGTAGACATATTTTTAAGCGTATAAAAATTACCGAGACTCATTTGATGTCACACTTATGTATTTATTATTAAAACAATAGTACTGGAGAGAATAGAAATTGTAAATGATCCTAACTCACTCCCTTTGTACTTAATTATAAACATCCATCACGACATATTTCACTTTTTTTAAGAAAAAATAATAGTTTAATTGATGTGTACATTTTGTATGTAACTATGAAATTTATCTATGTATAGATGTATTCAATATTAACTTTTTATTTTATAAATCAACTAATAGTATTAATTAGATTTTAGAATTGTTTGAAAGAAGAAAAAAAAGATTATGTTTCGGAAAAAAAACAGGCTTAAATGCACTTTTCACCCCTTATGTTTCAAAAAGTTGCGATTTTGGCCCCCTTTAAAAAAAATGGATATTTTTACCCCCTAACTTTTGGACATCTTTTGATTAGCTGATTTTATGTCAATTTCTCAGTCTCTGATGGTGTAAATTGGCGTTGATAAGTGGAGTCCAAACTTGCATGGTGTCCAAACTGACATGATAAGTGGAGTCCAAACTGATAAGTGGTCATTCTTTAGGGGGGCCAAAAGTTACACCATGTCAGTTTGAACTCCACTTATCAGCATCCTTCTATCCCCATGCCAGTTTACACCATCAGAGACTGAGAAATTGTCATAATCTCCAACAAAATCAGCTAATCAAAAGAGAACCAAAAGTTAGGGGGTCAAAATATCCATTTTTTTAAAAGGGGGCCAAAATCGCAACCTTTTGAAACATAGGGGGTGAAAAGTGCATTTTAGCCAAAAAATAAATAAATTTATCTAACATGAAAAGAGTCGTCTTATATTCAAGAACAAATTATGTATTTAACAAGTACTTGTAATTATGAACGGTTTCTTGTCCCAGAAGGAAATTTTTGGATTCTAACACCGGCTATAGTAGTGGTTCGTTACTGACTTACCTCTTGATAAGAAAATAAGAAACAGGATGAGAAAAAGGGATGGAGAGATCCAAATCCCACATGAACACTTATTTTTTTCAAATATTTTCATTTCCATTGTTTACTTTTTTTTTTTGTGAAAATTGTTTTTCTTTAAACTACCCATCTTGGTCAAAAAAATTATGGCAAGTCATCCTTTGACAATCTTGATTTTTTCATAATCAATTTGATAGCTACTTCAAATTGGGATCATACCAAGAAACACCAGTCCAATTTTCTGACTTATTTTAATGTTAATCTGTTTAGCATTGAAAAATTTCTTACTTTTAAAAAAATGCTTACTTTTATCATGATAGCTAGAGGTGTAAATGAAAGGATAACAAGTAATAACAGCTAATAAAACTCAATCTACTTAAGTTTATTCTAAAATATATAAATATAAGATTGTGAAGGGGAATATTACCTCATTTTCTACTACTAATCAAATACCGGATTGCCTAAAGTTTATTCTAAAAATCTAAAATTCTCAGGGACGTACTAATCTCGCCATCTAACTTCTTAATCTCTTACATAGGACTCTTCATGTTGAAGGAGGAATTTCCCAATCCTTTGATACTGGTCCATAATCATAAATTATCTCTCTATGGCAAGACCATACAAGTTTTATAGCCTCTGGTGTTCCAATTCCTGCACCTCTGGGGTCACCGGCTGGTCCAAACCTGCATAAATACAATAATTGTTTTTCATAAATTGATGCATCAATACATATATTTTGGTTCCAAAGAACAAATAAATCACTTGAAAGATATCTACTTACCAGTGGTTTTGTGGAGCTCCAGTTGTCCTTGCTCTTAGACCAGCGTAAGTAGTGCCATTTACTGATTTCCCAATCACTTCCTGCAAATTTATTTTTACCCATAAATGATCATGTCAGATTGAGACCACATATAATAAAGCCAGAAATATTTCAAAAAATAACCCCACCCATTGATTTTCGGATTTAAAGGATATGTAATGTGGGTGTAAAACCAACTTTGCACTGACATTTACATCCCATTAAACTCTTTCTTTTTATTGTTCGAGTAACAAGTAGCATGTCCGTTAGCCATCGCAACTTAAGAGGAGCCGAACAATAAAAGTCACCATACCTACATTATTAATATCAAGTCTAATATCCTAAAAGCGGTAACTTTGTTTTTGGAGTGAAATATGATAACACCAAAGTATAATTAACATTTTCAAGGTCAAAAGGTGCAACAAAATATGATATAATAGGAATCCTACTAGCATTGAGATATATCAGATACCCAAATAAATTTGAGTCATAAAAATCTTACTTGTAAAAATAAAGGATCGTTTGAAACTACAGCAGCAGTTAAGTGTGCATGCATTTTTTCCAAAACCTCCAACACAATTGGTAGTTGACTGCTTTTGTAGTCAGTAATAACCTGGAAATAAAAAAATTAAAAAAAAAATTATTTATCTTATGAAAAAACAAATTGAAATTATATTTTGAAAATAAAGGCATCATAATAGCTTTATTTTTCATGTTCCAAGTCTCCCTTTCCACACCTGAAAAGGTCCAAATATTTCTTTTGTCACAAGCTCGTAATTCTTATCCTTCACAATTTCTTCAATGGGAACATAAACTGCAGTTGGTTTAATAGCACCGTAAACTTGCGGAATTGAATGGTCCTCCAAAGGCTGACCACCAAAGAGCAGCTTTGATCCTGGTATCTCAAGTAAATTTTTTGTGTGCTCAAGCAATGATTCAGTTGTAAACTGCAACATATGAATAAACAAAAATAAGAATTCCAAATGAAGTGTAGTAGAATAAAATAAAGCAGATAATTGTTCTTCCAAGTGCACTAAAGGAAGAAATGATTTGTCAAAAACTAATATCGTTTTGGATGTAGAAGGGTTCATGGTCCACCAACAAAGTCGAACACAAAAGCATGGATATAATGTCCATTCATATAATTAAAATAAAAACGATATTACTTGTCTTGGCTTTCAGTACCTTAAAGATAAGACTTCCGTAAATTTCAAGGGAGCATTGACACAGTTTTAAATGATAAATCCTATATTAATACTTACAGTAAGGACTGGGCCAATTGTCAAGTCTGATAGCTTTCTTCTCTCAGCAAGTTCTTTCAACTTAGATATCAAGGAAGTCTTAGACCAGTTCTGAAAAAGGGAAATTAAAACCCTGGAGTTAGTAAAGACACAGTACATAAGGCATAACATAGTTACAAGTTTACCCTAGTTCATGAGGACATTCAACCATGTATAAAGAACGAAAAAATAACCAAGGTGACCAACCTCATGCATAAATAGCAATGATTGTGCTGAGCACTTCTGACCACTGCATGCATATGCATCCTGGTCACATACCCATGCAGTGTAATCTTCCTGCAATCAAGAAAGAATAGAGAAAATATTACACAACTGAAAACCGAGTCAGTGTCATTCTGGAATCCACAAAATATTGTAAGAAACCTGATGGACATCAGGGCCCAATATTTTCCAGTCAAATCCAGCATCTTCCAATTTAACACGGCCCTTCAAATCAACAGCCAACTTCTCTGCCACTCTTGAACTACCAGTGAAAAGGGTCATTCTTGGATTTGCCTGTAAATATAATATTACTTCATGATCCAACATCATTATCATCATCTTATAAAAGGAACATGTAGCCACGTTCAGATAAAGGTATTTGATAATTACAAAATAAAGGAGCTCAAAAGACAATGAAGACCCAATAAAATTACAGGCTGAGGTCAATATGAGTTGAAAATTGAGATCATTATGCAATATAATCAAGAAGTAAATTGGTAATCTTTCAAGAAAAATATCTGCTCTGTAGAACCAACATTTGAATGAGAACAAAAGGTATCAAACAGCCAACCTCTAGTAGCAGCTTGTTCATTGTCTTTCCATCACAATTTATGAAGTCTACATCTTCTGCGGGTAAGCCGCATGAATGAAGAAGGCGTAGCATTTGCTCCATAACAATGCTCACCTACAACAATTTGAGTCAACGGTTCAAACTTAAACTGCAGAAAGATTCTAATTTTAAAAGCAAATAATATTATTATTTCCAAAATTCAACAGAAGCATAGCAAAATGAGGATGCCTAATAGCAATAGACACAATGGATTCTTTCAAAAAAAAAACACAATGGACTCTAAAACTGTGTGAAAACATCTACTTGTATTCTTGCATGGCAAGAAAAATGCATAATCTCCCCTCATCCAAAAGAAGATAAACCATTCCATCAAAATTATTTTCACCACAATAATAGTAATCAACATATTATGTTAGTCTAGAAGGTATCCGTTATGTATTAGATGTAATTTCATAAAAGTCCTTAAATCAGAGCCAAAAGTTACCTTGCTGTCGACTTTAAGGACTGGCTTGTTGCCCATATAAAGAGCACCCATCAATTGAAGGACTGGAATCTCTAGGGGAAAATTAAAAGGAGTAATAATTGCCACCTGCAGAACAAACCCTCACCTTTGAGATTACAATACACCAGGACACGAACATGAATGTTAATAGTGTGCAAAAAAATAAAATGTACACTTCATAACACAGAGAAACTCATTGGGTAACTGCCTGAAGAATTGACATGGCACTGCTAATCTAAATTTTGGGGTACAATCTTTGTTTTACTTAATAACCACAAAGGAAATTAGACACTCAGACCAAGTTCATTGATATATTGGCTTGATATACATATGGAACTGAATTGCCGTATCAAACTGCTGTACTATGTTATACCTTAAATCTGAAACGAAGCCACATTATTATATATTACTAGTATTTTAAAAAATAACTTGCTTTAATTTTTATTTTACATTTCTTCCATCTTGTAGAGAGAGCTTAAATCAATTACTCCTAAAAACTAACTTGCTTAACCTCGAGGTAATTGGCAATTTTGGAACAAAGGCATCCATGCTGAGTGAATGACACATACTCTTATATTACAGCCTTCAAAACCGTATATACCAATTTAAAATTAAATAAAATCCTTACCGGACCATATGGCCAACGGAAGCCGTGACTTTGCTGCCCAAGATGATTTCCAGGTACTGCAAAAGACCTAGCCAGGAAACGAACCTGCCAAAGAATTGTTGAAATGAAGAAAACACATAATAAATCGCCAATGGAATGACATGAACTTTAAAATTTCATAGGTATACATGTGAGATAACGTTATCTTTCTCTCTCTCTTTCTCCTCCCTCATTGTTTTGTGTGTGCATGTGATAAGGTTAAATTCTTCCAGGGACAGAAGAATTCAGGCTTCATTGAAAGAACTCAAGGAAATTGATCAATATCTACCAGTCAATGGGAACTATCAATTAAAGAATACCAAAGTAGGTTCTTCCATCATTCTGTATCAGAAAATGATATATTCGTAATTGGGATATCACTCATTTAGCAATGGCAAGTATTAATTTGATGTACCTGATCTCCACAGAAATTCTCTAGAAACTTTTGTGTAACATAAACTTCCGCAAAAGCCTGCTGATAACTCTTTGGAGAAACTCTCTGTATTAGCCTTGCAAAGAATTCTGAAACCTGAGGGTCATGAAGAATAAATTATGTACAGTTTCCGATTAAAGAAGAGAACAACAGGGATATATAATAAGTAGCGCCTACTGTCCTACCGTAAAAGACAACAAAATATCTTATCAAACTCAACAAGTAACATCCAGAAAATAATAATTTCGTGAGAGGTACCTTAGGAAGTGATAGCATTTGAGCTGCTTTAGCAGATATGTCTCCATACATAAGGTATCTGCAAAATATTTTATAATATCAAAAAACCCTTAGACTTCAAAAAGATGGCCAAAATAAGAATGTGAGAATTCCTATTATATTAAAATATTATACTCTAAATTTCAAAATACATACTAAAAAGTGCATGAATCAGTTCCGTTCTTAAGGCGAAGAAAATGATAGATTTGTGAAAGTAAAAAGTTTTGTTATACTTATTCTTATCTTAGGCAGCTTAAGAATACATGACTCCCGGTATTTTAGTTACTCCTCTTTGCAGAAGTCGACTAACTGGGCCTAGAAGTTTATTCTGTAATCTGACTTGTTTAGTCAGAAAATGTGGAAAAACATTTGAAAAGGATTAGCACTTCTTGACACTTTGAAAACCAACCATCTGAAGATCAACTCACATTTCCATTTGAAAAGGAAAGCGGAAAAAGAAGAAATTGTTACATTGTTTTCTGTGTAAAAACTATTGTTTCATTAACAAAAAATGCAAAAACCTCTTGGGATAGTTTCTATATCCACCAATGAATGATCAGCAAAAGAAACTATTTGGACAATAGTCTCAAATAATAAACACACAAAGCATAGAGGTTTTCAGTGAACAATGAGGTTCCCATAAAAAATATAAAAAAATCCAACCTAGATGGCAATCATTAATCCAAGAAAACATATACAGGTTTCTGTAACGAAATTGAAGAGGGACGAAAGATAATCTGCACATACCTCTCTGGTGCCTTAAAAGGATTGTGCAAACCATGCTTGGGGCAGCTGGACAAGCTTTCTACAAAGGGCTGATAAATCAAAATTGGAAAAAATTAATCAGCATCACTGTCTTAAATCAACTATTGAATTCCAATTGACTCATCTATAGCCTTCAAACTGAAACTTGTGCTTCTTCTCTTTATTTTTCATAAAATGACGAGAACCCTGTCTCACACAGAGGTTTAAGCTTTAAACTTGAACCTCTTATTGAAGCAATGGGTGTTGAGTGGTGACTGATAGGCAATGCTTTGGTAACTTAATATTCCATAGATTGAAGAGTAAGGTAGTAATAAAAGAATAAATCCTTGAATATATCACGTAAAGTTTTCACAAAACAGAGGTTTTTTCAGGGCTCGACAAAAGGAATGTTTCAAGAAACGGACCTGAACACCTGTTTCATCAACTTCAGCAACTTTAATAAATGGCTCTCCATTTAAAGGATCCACAATTGTATTCCAGTTTGAAGATCCAACCCATTTACCATGTACTGAAAGAGAAGACAAAACATTCAGAGTGATGGTCGTCACACAATTACACAAGAAGTTTGATTTAAGTTACTTATTTTTTTAAACTACATTATACAGAAATTTACAATAGCACTCAGTCGAATTCAGATTTTGATGAATAATAGAAGAAATGATAATATGGGAAGAACTTTTCCTTTTCCGCCATATTACAATTCTTTTAATACTGTTAAAAAAACAATGTCTTTTAAAATTTAGCAAACTGCTGTTGGTTGAATAATAGGTGTTTGACACATTGCAGACAGAATCACAGAAAAATAAAAATCGCAAAGTGAACTGAATAACTTTTAATAATGCTAACCCTTCTAAATTTTCATTCATTAAAATCATTCAAAATTCTGCAAAATTTAGAAGAACAGCTATTAAGAACAAAAACAACAACGGTATGCGGTGCCTACCCAAGTTCAAAACTTCAGCTGGCTTTGCACCAGATATCTCTTCTGCTTCTACTGTGGCAAGTGGTATCGAACTGACAGACCTGCAAGTTATAATAAAAGAATATACTTAGCAATCAAAAACCGCATTTTGTTTAAGGGACATTTAAAAACTATTATCCAATACAAACCCACTAATTTACTACATCATCATTTCATTAATTTGAGACGGGATTACAACAATGAGCTGATGTGACAAAGTATTAGGATCTCACTAGCCTTTAAACTCTTTAAAAGATACACCAATGAAATAAAATTAATATAAACTATGTCAGAAACATATAAAATAAAAATAACAACCAAAAAAAAAAAAAGACAAATCATCAACCACATCACATTCACAAGCATATTAAGTAAGTGCATGTCCAGATTGACGGTGAGTTTGGCAAAATCACGAGTGTATCACCGTAATATTAACAAAAGTTCCACTTTGGAGCTTCCACAAAATCACGGTGACACCTTGATCATGATTACAAACATGCAGAACAACATTGAACCATCAAACAAACTTGATCATTTCAATGAATCAAAATTCAATTGTATTTTTAACTAATAAAATCGGTTGCTAATTCATTGTAAATTCAGATCAGATTATAAAATAGAAAACATAATAAAGTAAACAAATTGAACAAGTTCAGATCTCTGTCAATTGAAGACTAAAAAATCAATAAAAAAAAAAAGAAAAGAAAATAATAAAATACCGAGAAAAAGTGAAAGCAGGAAGAACATTGTATTTGGTAAGAGAAGAAACCCTTGAAGCTCTGGTAAGAAAATGGTTCAACATGATGTTGCAGGTTAAGTGTTTGTAAAAAACCCTCAATCACTGAATTTGAGTCCTAAGGTGAGTGAGAGTTGTAAACTAAAAATGGTAGAGATTGTATCACTAACTATTTATGCGTATTTTGCAAATCAAAATCATAAACGTGGTCCCTTATGTATAGGATTTGATAATATCGTGTCATTATGAAATTGATTGAGATGGTATGTATCTGATTTCGGGATTGAAAATTACATGTGATCCACGTAACTATGAGTCAGTTCACCAACAAACAAATCTATTGCTGGGTCTTCCATTTGCTACGTTACACGTGCACATTGTGTCATTACTACACCATCCTATAAACTTTGTTTTACTCTAATTAATAATTAGTTAAATTATAATTAATGTTTTGCTAACTCGTGTCCGATGATTGAAATTTTGCCTTAAAAAAATGTAAGTTTTTAATTTTGATAAAGTAATAATTTTTATAAAAACTTACTTGTTTTAGTTTAATTAATATCATTGGAGTACTAATTAACATTCTCATTAGAATTATACATTTTTTATTCCTTGAAATTGGGTTTGATTCATTATAACAAAACTGGTTTTTGAGGTAAGTATTACCAGGGGCGTTCAAAACCGAACCAATCCAATTGGAAAAATCACAAACCGAACCAATCCAAACTGAAACTGTAAAAAACCGCATTTGATTCGGATGTATTCAGATCATTTTTTTACTCAACCGCATGGTTTGGTTCGGTTTGCGGTTTTGATTTTACCAAACCACAATATTTGAAAAACACTAATTAAATATATATCACCTAGATCAATACCCATAGAAACTCAATGGAAACTTTAATAAAATGACAAAAAAATTCCTCTAGTTAACTTTCTTCTTTACTTTTTCTTTCAAAAATGTATTTATGTGTTACTTGAACTCTTGGAGAATAATACAAATTTTAGTCTTTTGTATTTCTTACAAAGTTTGATTACTTCTTGTCCACTTTTTAATTTGGTCTAGCTGAGAACATTGTTTGATGAAAATAAAATTTTAATGTTAGATGAAATTTAAAATATTACTGAAAATATGTTTTGTTTTAGATTTTTAATTTGATTTTAATGTTAGAAACAAGAAAAATTATTGTCTAAAAAAACAGCACCAACCGATTCAATCCAAACCGCATTTGTTTGGTTTAGTTTGGTTCGGATTTTATTTTAAAAGTCAACCGAACCAAAGCAAACAGACCTTTTTATCTTGCGGTTCGGATGACTTTTAGCCTCAAAACTGAACAAAACCGCACCGTGAACACCCCTAAGTATTACCTATTATAAAGGGGCTAAATATGTTTTTGGTCCCTATAAAATTTGAAACTTCTAAGTTTAGTCCTTACATAATTTTAATAGCTTTTTTAGTCTCTATAAAAATAATTTACATGTAGTTTTAATCCCTACTAAAACAAAGTTTCTCTAATTTTTCTTAAACTCTTAAATTTTTGAATAATTTTTTTGAGGTAAGTTTAGAACATTACAAAAGATTCGTTTACTAAAATTTAAAATTTTTTAACATGAAATGAATTAAATATAAATTTTTTTAAAACACAAAAGTTCAAGATAAAATTAACAAAAATCTTAATGTAGAAATAAAATTTTCAGATAATTTTCTCCATATGAACTTTCAGTAACGTTCTTAACACTTCTGCAAAAAAATGTTCAAAATCTCAAAAGTTTAAGCATATTTAAACAAATTTAGATTTAGTATGGACTAAAACTGAGTGCAAAATTATTTTATAGGGACTAAAAACACTATTAAAATTAAGTAAGGACTAAACTTAGAAGATCTCAATTTTATAAGGACCAAAAACATATTTAACCCTTGTAAAAGGTGTTGAAAGCAAAATCCTCTTTTAAATGTTTTAAAGATAACAAACAAATTTTATCTTGTTATCTACTAATGAATTTTGTGAGCATGTTTCATGAGAATGATCCTGAGAACGTTCTTGCCTCACAAAAATGATCACAAGGCGTTTCCGTCAAAATACCAAAAGCAAGCAATAGACAAATGGGAACTTTTGCACACATTAAATATCTACATCAGTAAGATCTAAATTGAAATTGATTCTCTTTGTCTCACTAAAGATGCGAATAAAAGATCTTAAGGATAAAGACTCTTTTAAAGCTTTTAAAGGCAAAAATAAATCAATGCAATCAAAGACAAATATGTGCACATGAGCCACAAGACTACAATGGAATAAAATCTGAATAGGCCCCATGAGATTTTCGACCCATTAAGGAATAAATGGAAAAAGGTCCATTAAAGAAAGTTTCTTCAAATAATATTCTCATAAGACATCATCAAATGAATCATTCTATGACACCATACAATGACATCAAGAGTACATCATCTCAAGTGGGTTCCAAGTTTCTGAAAATAGGCAAACAACTCATAGACACGTTGCAAAAACGTGTTGCTTCATGCCCAAGTTATGGTTGGATCACTGAAAAAAACGTTCTTGAGAACGTTCTCTGAAGACAGCTTGCACACTTGTTCCCCAAGCAACTTTTGGAGCGCATTTTTAAGTTTGAAATAGATTCAAACGGCTCTTTTGTGACCTATCCTCAAAGGCTATTCGTGCTCTATAAATAGAAGAGGTCATTGAAGGTTTAGAGCAAGAGTTTGAAATACAAAAGCACTTATCTCTCAAAAGCAATCAATCTCTCAATCAATCTCTCAATCATTCTCTCAGTCAAGCTCTTCAACAAACATAAGCAAACTCCATAATCTCTCGCTATATTTATTGTATCATTATCCTTTTGAGTTTGTGTTTGTAAAAGTTTCATGTGTTGAGGTATCAAGATCAACACACAACCAATCACCATACAAAAGTGTGATATTGTTTCTCAAGTCTATTGAGCTTAATAGTTTGAGATAGAAAAATCCAACCTTTCTCTTGCTAGTGGAAAGAATTGTAAGAAGCCTGCCGAGGTTGAAAATACAGGGGTTCTGGACCGATCTGGTGTGACCAAGACTTTATAGTGTTGGTTAGAAGTTTCTACCAACTGAATACTAAAGTGGATAATCTCACACGAAGTGTGGGGACTGGAAGTAGCCGGATTTGGTGAACCAGGATAACTCTCCTGTGTTATTCTCTCTTCCTTACTCTTGTCATTTATTTTACATTCTAATTCAGAGTGCTCTGGTCCTAAACTAACCCTTAAATATTATCTTGCTAATTAATTTATTACTCTCCAGAATAATCTGGTCCTAATTAATCACAACCAAATTAATCCAGAGTTCTCTGGTCCTCATTAAATTATTAATTTATAATTATATAACTGTCTCCAGAATATTCTGGTCCAAGATTAAAACAATTACTTAAATACTTAACTAAAAGTTAAAACAGCTTAGAACTCAATTTTTCCTCATGCTGCTTATATAATCATTCTTCAGATTATTTTGATTATATATATATATATCAAATATTATTTGTTTAAACTAATATCTTAACCAAAAACATTCTTGAGTATATAAACTCGATTTAAAAGTTTCAGGAATAATTTCAAATAAAAATGGGTTCACAATTCAAACCCCCCCTTTCTTGTGACGATTATTGCTACTTCAAAAGGGTCTTATAAAAAGGGACAATTATTTTTTTCAAAAGGGTCCTATAATAAGGGATGGAGGTAGTATCGTAAAATGGTCTTAGAAAAGGGACAATTATTTTTTTCAAAAGGGTCCTATAATAAGGGACGGAGGGAGTATCTCTCAACATCAATGTGATACTCAATTGTCAACTACAATAATGACTTCTTTACAAAATTGCCCCTATTTACTCTGCATATTGTTTTGATAAGCAGTAAATTCTTTTTTTTTGCTTAAGGTGAGTGAGAGTTGTAAACTAAAAATGGAAGAGATTCTTACATATGGTTGTATGCTTTTTTTGTTTCCTTTCAAAAATCAGGTATCTTCTACGTGGAACTGCAGAAATTAATCCATGAAATCTTGTGGAATCCAAATGGATGATAAACTCCATGAGAATTTTAACGTTGTTGCGTGTCCAAGACTATATTCAAATTCAAAACCTTAATTAAATTAAAAGAGACTTGTCTCATCTCATCTAAATGTTGATGGATTTGTATGCTTATTTTGATCAACAAAAGACTAAGTCAATTTACTAAATCTCTATTACAAACAAATACTTTCTTGGAATGAATTTCAATTGATTGATACATTCTTAAATTAAAACACTAATTACTCTTAAGGGACTAAATTGATTGATCATTCATATTTCAGTTTCAATTTTAAGTAGTATTTATAAAAAAGAAAATGTTATATTTAGTGTGACAGGGCGCAGGGGACTCCCTTGTGTCTGTTCAACTTGTGTGAGGCGTGTCCTTAAAAAGAAAAACTTGTGTAAGGTATGACAATGAACTATATTTAGTTTTTTGGTCAAACGGTATTGTATATATAAATTTACTTTTTTAAGGTGAATACATGATAAATTTAGGGTTTGAACTCCAACCTCTCTGTATACATTAATGTTTCTATCAACTCACATGGACTTTTTCATTCTTTATCTAATTAAATAATTTAATTTTGATGTGACATGTTTTCTTTTAATTTTCCCTTCATTTAAACCACTAGACTCTAACCCGTGCGATGCACGGATTTATTAGAGTTTCATGTATAGGTATCAAATTGATTATATTATTAGAAACATTTAATGAAATACAATAGTGTTTTAAAAAACTAAATCGATTCATTAACTAACTATATGATGTATATATTCCATACAAAAAAATAAAGAATATGAAATCAGACATATATATTCCCTAACTTGAAATGAGACATATATATATTGCTTATAGAAATGATGTAAGTGGCTATCTTAAAATTATGTAGACAATTTGTCAAAAAATTTAGTCATGCATTAAGGTTCACTTACTACCTGTTCATATTCATTTACAAAATGATAATGATAACACCCATATAATCCACATTAGAAGTTATTAACTTTACATTATGTCTCCGTTTGTAAAAAAATAAAAATAAAAATAAAAAAACTTTACATTAGGTCTCCAAAAAGTCTAATCTATAGCACCAATTTTCGGCAAGAATTGAAAGAATCATGTGTGGGTTGTGCTAATAGAAATTAATAGGTGGTTAGTGGATTTTGGATAATGTGATAGTGAAAAACGAAAAAGGGGTTTAATGGTTTGTTAAAAAGGGCATTTGATACTGGATATCAATTAATGAAAACAAGATTAATTAAGAAAACTATTAGTGGCTTAGTGGTCAAACTGTTGAGAGGAAGCCATTAGGTCTCATGTTCAAATCCCTGCAAAGGTTTTTTCATAAAGAATTTTTTAGCTAATCAAAAAAGGTGGGATTAGGGTTAATCAAGGCTACTTGGAGACTATCTATCATTTAGATATATAAAGATTTAATTTATAATTTTTGTTCTTCTTTGTTGAATAATGTAATTGATATTTTAAAATAATCGCATAAAATTTTATTTCTAACCTAGATACTTCTAAAAATTTGAAAATAATAAAAAATATAATCTAATTGATAGTGGTAGTGACCAGTGATCAGAAATAGGTTCAAAAATCAAGTTATAAAAAATCTGCATAAACAAAAATATTAAATTGCATAAAATTATATAACTTGGATTATTTTTATAATAAAAAAAGTTGCATGCTAAATATAATAGTGATAAAATTAGTTTTAAGTTTATATATTTTTCTGTAAAGAAAAGTTTGGGAAGTACGTATCGAATTACATTTACATAAAATAAAATAAAAAACTCCTAAATATAGATCTTATTTTATTTTATTATTATTTTTTAAATATACATGTACTTAATGTTATATTGTTTACTAAACCGATTTTCACAAGGTTCCAATCCTTCAATAAACAAAACCCCTCTTTTCTTAAAAATCCTAAAAATTAAATCTTTATAAACTAATGTTCTTCAATTTCCTAATAAAACAAACAGAATAATCTAAAAAATCATCACTTCGTCCTCCATACTGCTTTTCACCTTCAACACAGAGGTTCTCATTTGTGCACTAAAATTGAAACTCTCCTTGATATTTTGTATGATGGTTGATTTGTAATAAGGTAAAATTTAGTTTTAGAATGGTCCATCAGCAAACACTAGCTGACATGACATCAACAATTATACTATTGGTTAAACAAAATAATTTTTCCAAAAAAAAGTCAGTTTCTTTGACCGCACCATTGAAACTTCTTTAAATTAAATATATCGTATGCTGCTGGACCGAGAAAAATATAGTGTATGCTGCATCTTTGAAAATTGTATAGCCTTATAATAACTGACAAATGCAGTCTTATTATATTCTTCCTTTTTTTTTAAAAGAAGTATTATATTCTTCCTGATTGTACCAAGTACCAACTTGACAAATCAAGTTTATATTTTGTGGTGCTCAATTGTGTCTTTATGATTCTGTCAAAAAAAATTTTTGTGTCTTTATGACATATATTAAGGATCCTTAATGAAAGAGCAATTTTGTATTGACATATTCATTTTTTTAACTTTTGGAAAATTGAATACATGAATTTTAAGATAGTATTACTATATTAAGTTTCTTAACACATGCCTTTAAAACACATATTAACATTTATCTATATTTTACTACTTTATTATAAGTGTACAGAAAATGCAAAAAAAATTTAAATTTACAAAAATACAAAATTCGAGATGTTTATTTTATGTGTTCTTGTGTATAAATCGTATGTTATTGGTAACTTTTTATCGCAAACTAAGAGTACAACAATTCATTTTTATTCCTATACTCGTGTTGGTGTGGCTTTGTCATGGTTCTCCTTAAAGCATCAAAATTCCTTTTCAACTTTCAACTCCAAGGATAAATTGAGTTGGAAAAAAAAATCCAATCTATCTAGATGCGAGAAAAATATTTTCAGATATTAAGTTTGTGTGCTCATGATACAGGTCAAACTACATCCCTAGCCATGGCTTCCACCATTCTCACATGTAATTTAGGACTTGTGTATTTATTGATGTGTCAAGTGTGAGTTAGAAGTTTAATACTAAATGAAAATGTAGGCTCTGTTTGTATAACTTAAAATCAACGGAGCGGAATGAAGTGGAATGGAATGGAATGGAGTGAGATGGAATGGCAGAGTGGAACAAAGATTCCATTCCATTGTTTGTTTATTTCATAACGGAGCGGAACAAATTTTCCACTCCGTTGTTTGAATAGTGGACGGAACGGAATGATTATATATTTTTCATTCCAATTTTAACTTTGATTTAAAAAATATTAATATGTTGAATTCTCCACTTGACTCGATCAATACACTTCACATATATAAACATGGACATTATGTTTTCAAGCTCTCCTTTTCCTGTCAAGGTCCTTAGAAAAATAAACAATTTTGAATCAATATTGAATATCTAATTTGAATTATGGTGTTGTTCTTTATATATGCAACATTGAAGACCATGTAGGATACCACAATATTCCAAGCGGCACGGTTAGGATTCATGTCCTGTCTAACAAATATACGCATCACCAAAGAATAAAAATAAATGAAGTTATTGTTCAAAAAAATCGAAGTTACGAAAGATAAAAAAAAATGAAGTTAAGAATTGAATCAAGATTACTGCCACTTTCATCTATCCACTGAACACAATTTTATTAGCCAACAACAGACGGTGAAGAGTTGCAGAAGAAAGGATGCACATGGACAGAAGAAGAAGAAACGGTGAAGAGGAGAAAAGAGGGAAGAAGTAGCGGTTTATGAAGTAGAAAAAATAGGGATAAAATTGTAATTGATTTATTAATGTATTCCATTCCATTGCATACACCCCAGTTTGGGAGGAATGAAAAATTGAAGGAATGAGTGGTATTGGATGGAATGGGTTCCATCACATTCCATCCATTTTTTACAAAACCAAACAATGGAACCTGACTGTATTCCACACCATTCCATTCCATTCCACCACTTTCCATCAATCCAAACATAACCTTAGGGTTTAAGGTAAGGGTGGGAATAGGCTAGGCCGAGCTAGGCTTTGCAAGGCCTAAATCTGGTTTACCAAATTTTTTTAAGGTCTAAGCCTGGCCTGCGGCTTGTCATAGGCTTACTTTTTAAGTCTGAGCCTGGCCTTCTGAAAGCCTATTACGGCCTGCTAACCTGTTTAAAAGCATATATCATATGGACATCTTTGAATAAACAATGTGATATAAATTTAAATAGACCAACGAACTAATAGATCAATTAGATTAAATTATCTTTTGATAATCAACATGAGTTTTTACAGAATTTGACTGTATATTGTATCATATTTCAATTCTAGTTTATAATAATACATTTATATATGCGAAAAATTAATGTATACTAATAATCTTAAATTATTGAAAAAGTTAACAAATTTATATTTTAATTCAAAGTATAAAATATGATATAATAATAAATAAAATTATTCATATTTACTTAAATAGGCCGGCCTAATAGGCTTAAGAGGCTTTTTGAATGGCATGCGGCCTGACCTTTTAAGCTAAATAGGTTTTTAAAAAAGCCTAGGCCTTTTTTATTTAAGAAAAAAGCATGGCCTGACCTGGTCTGTCGTAGGTCCCTGTAGGCCGGTCTGACCTATTCTCATCGCTAGTTTAAGATTAACCCACTTAATTCACCTAAATAAGTCACTCTCAATATATTATTTTTTTAGAAAAACTTAATAATTAACTAAAGTAATTGGTTTAAATATGTATTTGTCAATGTAAAATTATTTTATATGTGTAACCAATGATGTTTTGCCACATCATTAAATACATGTGTAAAATAACTTTACACTTATATTGCATATAAATTAAATCCTAAAAAATTACCACTTTTATTTTATACAAAATTTATTTGATTTTAATCCTTGTAAATATTTCTTGTTCTTGATATTTTTTTAGTTTTGTAAAATTTATTCATTTAAATCTTATAATATTGTGAAATATTCATTTTATTGTTTATGTGGTCGATATTTGAGAAACCAATACTGAATGTTATGCATATTACAAAAAACAGTTAAAATGTATAAAAATATTTGAGTGGCAAAAATAAATGACAAGGATCAAGAGTGGGAGTTCCTTTCCAACTATATTTTGCATGACAACTAGACTTGCTTAAGAGATATAAAGGTTGTTTTATTAGAGAGATATGGTCCAAAGGTGGGAGAATTGGTCGAGGATGGAGAGGGTGTGTGGCCGAGAAATGCCTCTCGTTGGTGGAAAGATGTGGCGTCCCTCTCAACAGGGGTGGATGGTGATTGGTTTAATGTGGAGGTGGACCGTTGTATTGGGAATGGCTCGAGTACTAGCTTTTGGAAGGCGTCTTGGAGGGGGAATGTGTCCTTTATGGTGAGGTTTAATAGGCTTTATTCTATTTCATTAAATCAAGGGGCTTCGGTGCAAGAGATGCGGAGGTCTAATTTACAAGGAGGGGAATGGGCCTTTGTTTGGAGGCGACAATTGTTTGTGTGGGAGAATAATCTATTAACGGGGCTTAAAGGGGAGTTGGACGGTTTTGAGTTGAATATTGATGAAGATAGGTGGAAGTGGAGGTTGGAGGAGGATCATATTTTTTCGGTAAAGTCGATGTATTTGAAGTTGGAAAGAAATGAGTTTGGCTTTGGTCGTCCGGAAGGGGAGAGGAGGGTTTTTCGTCAAATATGGAAAATCGGGGCACCTGCCAAGGCGATTGCTTTTGTTCGGAAGGCGCTTCTTGACTGAATCCTGACGCGTGTTAATTTGGAGAAGAGGAATTGTTTGAATTGTGTTTGGTGTGTGGCGTTGGCCGAAGACACTTCACATCTCTTTCTTCATTGTGGTTTGCCGAGGAATGTTTGGTTGAATTTAATGTTGTGGCTTGATTTGAATTTTGTTATGCCGCCTAACTTGTTTATTCATTGGGATTGTTGGGTG
>Ga0228711_1005723_pt1 | contig 18849 bp, 9 predicted proteins | sample MedpolnodulmetaG_2_FD_177996 | JGI IMG/M metagenome (GOLD analysis project Ga0228711, IMG submission 177996) | Root nodule microbial communities from Medicago polymorpha collected in Santa Monica, California, United States - brown nodules | ecosystem: Host-associated > Plants > Roots > Nodule...
GATTTTGGTTGGAGGTGACTAGAGTGGTTTTCGACGATTATCAAAGTTGTGGTTATAATTGTCGTCAAAGTGACAATCAACGAACAAGTAGTCGCAACTCAGAACAGTCGGATGCGAGGTTGAGGTGGTGCTCAAATATGGTCGAAGTAATGTTCGACGATATACAGAGTAGTGGTTGATGGTAGTCGATGATAGTAACAGTGGTGGTTGTTGTTGTAGCTGACCAACCGACAATGCAACTGATGGGGTAATGGTCACAGTAGTAGTCACTAGTTAAAGGTGGCTTTATTGGTGGACAAAGTAGTGATTTGTGATGATCGTTGTGGTGGTTCAAGTGGTGATTGACGGATAGATGGTCACAACAGTCATAGTTAAGATTAGTAGTGGTCGGAATGGTGTTCGACGATGGTCAACGACAGTACTAGTGGTGGCGGTGGTGGTGGTCGACGACGGTTAAAGTAGTGGCCGATTTTGGTTGGAGGTGACTAGAGTGGTTTTCGACGATTATCAAAGTTGTGGTTATAATTGTCGTCAAAGTGACAATCAACGAACAAGTAGTCGCAACTCAGAACAGTCGGATGCGAGGTTGAGGTGATGCTCAAATATGGTCGAAGTAATGTTCGACGATATACAGAGTAGTGGTTGATGGTAGTCGATGATAGTAACAGTGGTGGTTGTTGTTGTAGCTGACCAACCGATGGTCGAAATGATTGGAGGTGGCGTTAGAGTGGTAGTTATTGGTGGTGAAAGTGGTGGTTGTGTCATAGTGACTGACTAACATGTGTAAATGTCAAAGGGCGCTCCTTAAATTTTTTAACAAGTGTCTAGAAATTCATCTCTTAAAAAGGATTAATGGATGTTTGAGATTCGAACTTCAACCCCTATATGTCACAACAAATTGTTCTTGTCAATTCAGTTAAGCTCACAACAACGTTATATTTGATTCCTTACTAAGTATTTGATCAGATGTTTGAATCTTAGCCGCGTTAAGGTTAGGGGACTTGTCAAAGCATTTACTATTTTTAAATTGTCAAAAACATTCTTTTATCGAAAAAATAAATTGTTGCCGCGGCATTAATTTTTGGAGGCGGTGATTTTGTTTTGAGCAAATAGTCACTTTAGTCCCTGACTCTGCACCTCGCTGTCACATAGGTCTTTGACTCATAATTAAATACAAAGAAGTCCTTGACTCTGCACTTCCGTTCTCACTTTAGTCCCTGACGTTAAATAATTCTGTTAAGTGTGTCAAATGGATTAAAGTGAAAGTAGAAAATGGTCACTTTAGTCCCTGAACCAAAAATCAATATCCCCAATTTGAATCTCAAATCCTTAAATGTCATCCCTAAATCCCTAAAAAAAAATATACCCTAGTATGTGACTTTTTTCTCTTGTCAAAAAAAAAAATGTGACTTTTTTCTAAACATCGTAGACTTTTTAATGCTTAACAGTAAAACTTTGTCCACAACATTAAACAACAAATTGAGTAACAAAAAAAAATTACGTTGATATTATTAATCTCTATTTTTTTAATTTTAAATAAAAAAACGCTATATTTTAAAAAAAAATGTTATATTAATATTGTCAATAAGATAATAAATTATGGATTTGAGATTTTCAATTCAAGGGATTTAGGGATGATATTTAAGGATTTGAGATTTAGGGATTTAGAGATTGAAGTTGAGGATATTGATTTTTGGTTCAGGGACTAAAGTGACAATTTTCTACTTTCACTTTAGTCCTTGTGACACATTTAACAGAATTATTTAACGTCAGAGACTGAAGTGATAACGGAAGTGCAGAGTCAGAGACTTCTTTATATTTAATCCGGAGTCAGGGACATATGTGACAGCGGGTGTAGAGTCAAGGACTAAAGTGACTATTTGCTCTTTTGTTTTTGACAATTTTATTCTTTTTGGGTCGCAAGACAGCTTGATTGTTTGAATTTTTCTATTTTAAAATACCTCGATTGTTTGAATTTTGGATAATGAAAAGTTTGAATTTTGGATAATGAAAAGTTAAATTTAAATACAATATATCATGACGGTTACACGTTCATTCAATTATTTATACTTATATATGGATATTTTGTAATTGTAACTGCACATGTACTTTAAGAAGAAAAAAAATTATAATATGACATTTCTCCAAAATATGATATGATTAGATATCAGTTTAAAAATATTACACAGAATATAATTATTAAGTTTGAATAAATGCATACCTAAAAAGCGGACAAGTTTTTTTTATTATATTTCTCGTTTTAATCAAGGGAAAATTACAATCACCTCCCCCGGGGTTTCTTTCAATGACACAAACGTCCCCTCTAGTTTTATAATAAACACAAACCTACCTTAAAGTCTCTTAAATAGGTAAACACATCCCTTTTCAATTTAACACTGTTAACTATTCTGTTAAAAGTAAATCCCCTACTTTTTTGTTTCTATTGACGATGATAATCTTCATCCACTAAACATATATTTCTGCCATTTTTGTAAGCTTTTCTTTATTTCAATTATTCCAAATTTCAATTGTCTTAGTTCACTGCTTTCATTGAAGAATACTCCAAAAAAGTCATAGGTCGTTAACTCTTGTATGAACAATGTATTTATTTAGTTTTTTAATTTTGCACAACAATTCTGCCCACAAAGTGTTTGTTATTCTGTGTGAACAATGTCTAACGCAATGAAGCAAATCAACGCCAACCCCGATTGAAGCCATTGTATTACATATGTTGTTGAATTCAATCAATTGTTGCTGAAATCAAAAGGCAATACCAAATAAACGCAAACATATTATAAATACACACACGTGAACAACATATCTCAAAAATTGGAGATTCAAAGAGAAAGACATTGATTCATGTCTTCTGTGTTGCTTCCATGGATGAATCAGGTGTTGATTGCAGGGAAGTTAAATTTAGATCAATAAGAGGCACTCAGGCAGCGTTAGTTTTTTTTCTTTTGTTGATAAAAATATTTTGACATAATCTAAATGGTGTCATACATCAGGGGAGGTCAATTCTAAATAAGAAAATAGAGGGAATGTTTGTGTCATTTAAAGAAACCTAAAGGAAGGTGAATGTATTTTTCTCTTTAATCAAAATTCAGTTTTCTTCGATTAATATTAAATATATTGTTATGTTTCTGGGGCATGTTTGAAAATATTTAAGTTTTTTTTTAAAGGAATTTAAGTTATTAAAGTTTATATTTAATGTAGTAATATATGTTATATGGTTTTCGTGTAGTATTTTTTCTTTTAATAATTTCTTTCATTTAAACGATTGTATTTGAAGTATATACTCTTTGAGTTCTTCAATAATCTTTTGGAGAACACTCGTTCAAACGACAACATTAGACGCATTTGTTGAGATCTACAGAAATAACAACATCATTAAAAAAGCTCCTCTAAAAAAAAAATCAAAGAATACTCATTCAATAAACGAGTTTGAGTTCTTTTAAATATTTTAATCGAGTTTACTAACTATTCAAATTCAATCACATGTTAAAAAGTTCATCATCTAATAAGATCAACATATTCAAATCACGTATATTTTACACTTATTTTTCATAAAAAAATTCACAGAACTCCTTCTGCAAACATGGGAAAGGATCTACCTCTTTATGTCTATATTCGAATTTTATATTGATGAATATTGATGATGCCTAATTTCTAAACTATTCTAGTAGAGACATGTTTACTCTTTTAAGGTGGCATGTAGGGTGACTGGGTGAGTGTTAAATTACATCCTTCATTAGTGGAATGCATAAATCATACATAAAAAATTAATCAATAGCCTAGATTTGTTAGAAGTAAATGATACCATCTACAACATGGTGAGCAACATAGTCTGAAACTTATGAACAATTGGTAGTGTTATAACAGGAGGAATCAAAATACATCATGGGTAAGGAAATCCACAACTTATAGAAGGAAAACACAACATAGAGGAATGCCAACTCGAGTTTATATTTATTAGATTAGATTAGATAAAATTTAAGACATCATCGATAAGAATCATCATTTTTTAATTTCATCATATTTCATTGTAACATTTACAATATTTTTGGTCTATGATTTCATCACATCTCAACAACTTATGATCATCTGAAAATAATTATGTAACCAAGTTTATGGTGAGGGACTTGAACGAGCTTTCACGAAGACACCATATTTTAATGTCAATTTCATTTAAAACCTTATTTAAGTGTTTTGCTCATTAACAATGTAAACCCATATTCAATCATCTTCACCTTTGGATTCTTTTTTAAAAGGGATGTTATTTAAACAACCATTTGTGTGACAACTTTTGTGACAATCATAAATTTATAAAGAAAAAAAGGCATTGACACCAAAATTTAAGCAATGAGAGAGAAAGTTAAAACATAATGTGAGTATGATTGAAAAAGTTGTCGCAAAAATTATCAAAAAAATGGCTGTACAAATATCATTCATAGATCTGTTGTACAACTTTATTAAAAACCTTTGCATTTTGTGTATAATTTTTTTGTATAACACCGCACATTACAAGCATATGTCCAAGTCGTAAGGATGAAATAACGAGCCTATTTGAGACTAATAAATGGTCTTAAATTCGAATCAATCATGACTCTATTAAAAGCTCTTGATTCAGAATTTTGTTGTCAATATGATTCTATCCGACACGATGAATTAGTACACCACAGTTACACATGGAGATATCTCTGGTTCATACAAAGAAACACCATCGTTCTTGGCGCCTTAATGATTAAAAAAAAAACAGCTAAGGGATGAAATGTTACTTCCAACATAGAATCCAATCATCACAGACACTATCAGGAATAAAAATGATGAGATTTGGAATCAAAAGCCAAGTAACAAATAAAATTCCTGGGATCATCCTCAATTAGAATCATTCTTCATTCCTAACCTGTAAACCGTGAAAAGCAATATGGACGGATGCATTATTTATATTTAGGTGAAAGCAATTAGACAGACGTTTTACTTTTTTTGCCCATAGCAAAACAACAGCTTAAGAAATTAATTTTCTTACTATCAAAATTCACTTTACATGTAAGATGAGGGGCAATAGAAAAGCTTTCCCCACCACTGACCTCAATAAAGCTATGAGAAGGTATTAATGCTAAAAAACACAATAGCAGGAGTAAAGAAATAAAAGAGAAGGCCTGCATATGTTTCTACCTTGTCTAACTTTAATCAATTGTCAATATCCGTTACATGTGTCCTACCTTTCATATCCTCAATCCAAGCAATCAGAAGATTATAATGGCGAATTTTCCAGCTTTTTACAATCAAAACGGAGCCAATCGCCACTTCTTTCATCATGGAAATCCAACTATATTTTGGAATTTCTCAAAAAATTTCCTTAGATACGACTCAATCATCTAATATACTGAGCCTAGTAATTGCTTGGCCAATTCATCTGTGCATGCTGAGGCTGTTGATAAACATTTCCTCCAGGTCCTGCCATTGTTTGAGATTGTTGTAGCAACGGATGGACTGCTGCAGCTGTCACTGCTTGTGCGGGGTGGTAGATGCCTGCATAAGTTCCGTGGGCAGCCTGAGTCGGGGCGAAAGTCATATGCTGACCCTGAGGTGGAAGGTTGTAGAATGAAGTAGTGGGCAAATTAGTCATGTCTCGGCCAGGTGCAGCTACCCACACCGCTGAACCTTCACTCTGCAATGAAAATAAATGACATAATTATCATCAAACACAAGTTTTCTGATACCGAAGAAAAAATATAAACAGTCAGTAGAGCGTAAAAAATTATGGCATGTGCTTTTTCATAATTGTCTTGAACGAGCGGAAGTTAAATCTGCTAAACTTGGGGCATGTCTCGATTGGTTTCTTTGAGTTTATCTACTTACATAAACACTTATGATGCTATTGGGGAGAGCATATAGAAACAACTTATGACATGTCCATAACTTGTTTTAACCTTATTTCCGTAAGCTCTCCAAGATAGCTTATGAAAACACTATGAAAACAGTCTGAATTTGTTATAACTTTTGTTATAGAAATAACTTATGCATATTCACTTACATGATAAGCGCTTATGCTACAAGCGCTTAACTAAATTGTTTATCCAAACAAAGCCTTAATTGAGCTCAAACATGTGAATAGGTGAATGTGGTTTTTTTTTATCGTTCAAACACAAGGTCATTTATTAACAAAATTGACATACTGATGACACAAACCAAAAGGAACAAACATTACAAACCTGTTGTCCGCTGATATATACATTTTCCTTGAATTGGGAAGAACCGAGATCCTCATGAGAGTTCGAATTCCCGGTAGTCGCTGCAGAATTATGATTATAACCAGCTGGAGAGGAGCCATATAGTCCAAAAGCATTTGGCATTACATAGTGAGCTGGGTTTTCTGCATTTGTTCCAGGTTTGTATTGTGGAAGAGGATATTTCATTCCTGGGGCTGCCACATTTGGAGGAGGTGGATATATAGTGCTTCCCTGAGGTTGTTGAGGAAATGCACTGTTACCCAAATATTGGTGCATTGCTGGAGGTGGGACATAAAATGGTGAAAAATAGTGACCATAAGGAATGAAGTTTGGAGGGTAATGGGGTACAGGAACGCCACTTGGCCGGAAGACAGGGGCAGGTTGCTGAGTAACAGGTACTGAGCTTTGCATCAGTCCTGCAGCTTGAGTCGCAACAGGTGTTTGGCCTACTGTGGACAAGATACCCCCCTGCAAATAAGCATATAATGGTGTAAATTTTCCAAAGACTCGTGTTTATGTGCAACCTGTTGTTAAATAATTATATAAAACATGGAAGTTATTTAAAGATTGAATCTCCTCCTCACATGATTACAACTTCACATCAAGAAAAACATTATCATTAGTCAATTCTTGCCAGTATAGGTACACTAGGGAAAAAATATCACATACAAAAAGGAGAACGCGTGTAAATGTGTTCATCTAAGATTTAAGAACAATGGAAATAGGGGTGTAAATGAGTTCAACTATTCGTGAACTACTCAGACTTGACTTGTTAAATGCTCGATCAAACTTGTTTAATTAAATAAACAGACTCATGCTTGTGATTGAACTCGATTATTTAAATGAGCCAAGCTCAACATCAAGGGCTTGTGAATAGTTCGATTATACATACCTCTATATAATGCTACTTACTAAGGTTCTGACTTCTTAGCTTAAAACAAAAAGATCCCTAGGCACAGAATAAATTGATGTTATAAAAAAATTATGAAACAGACTATTCAACCAATAAATAGAATATGATTATTTTACCAACTGTTGTTATTTATATTATGGACATTATAAAACTTTCTTGAGACTTGAGTGTTAAAATTAATTTTGAAGTTTCTTTATCTAGTAGTCAAGAAGTTACAATTTTTTAAAGGGTAAAAAGTAAATGCAGCAGACAAATCTTCAGCTATAAAATTATGCAGTATCGGTGCAAACCTCTTGAGGAGATTGAGAATTTGGAGTAGGCAGCACCGTAACATTGCCATTGTACTTGGTGGTAGCCTCAGCAGAAGCAAAAGGAGAAAGACGGGCATCACTATCAGCACCTGGTCGATAAAACTGGGCATAATAACTAGCTGGATCATATTGTGGATTGACCTATAGTAAGATAACAAACGTATTTAACTTTTTAAGCATAAAAAACGCATAGTAAAAAACTAAAATAAAAAATAACATAAACCATATAAGTGGCAGGGCTCACAATAAAGTTCGGAAGCCGAGAAATATCACGTGTCTGAGACTCGGAATTTTCAAATGGTGGGAGCTGAGGACCCAACATTGGGGGCACAAAACCATAACTGTAGTTTGGAGAAATTTGCACGCCTGGGTATTGATGACCTTCGGACGGTAAAGCAGTGTTTTGCTTAGACTCATTATCCTCCTGAATAGCACTGGATGACCCATCAACCTCACTTGATTCTAAATTCACAGGTACTTTATTGGGTGATTGTGGATGGTCAGGATAATCTTCCACCTCAGACGTAAGTGCACCATTTTGACTGTTGTTAAAAAGACACGACACATCAGAAGGAAAAAAATGGAAAACCACAGAGAATTATGTTAAAGATTTTCACAAGACAATGGTATATAACACAATAGATATGTGTGGTAAAAAATGAGAATAGAAAATATAAATCTTCCAAGTTGGGTGAGTCCAACTCAACCCTGTAAAACCAGCTTTTCAGGTGAGAGATGCCTCCCACTTATATCAACACATTCGCAGGCCAAATTTCACTAGATGTGGGACTCTCTCAACACACACTATCATGCCCAAGACTACTCATTTGGAGTGTGACGTGAGTGGCCCAATCACGGGTGTCCCAGCAACCAGCGTATCTTGGATAGACTCTAATACCATCATAAAATTTGGATTGGGTTCAACTCAAATCGTACAAAACCGGCTTGTAAGGAGAAAGATGCCTCCTAATTATAAACACATTTTCAGATCATATCTTATTGGATATGTGATTCTCAACAATAAGATGCTTATTGCAGAAAAAGCACTGCATAATGGGTCAAGAGTAGTGTATAGGTTCGGGGTAAACAACATTATGCCACACAGTAAATGGAAGGAGAATAAAATTTATTTAGGCTGGTCACTTGTAGGCCCTACTATTACCCAGGGAAAATATTCATTTCTCAAAAGTTATAAAAACCATACCTTGATAGGATAGGAATAGGATAGTTATATTACCTATTCATACTGTCAAAGACATAACTAGCTGAAAGGACATTCAAAATTGTTTATTCTCCAGACTAACATACAAAAAGTACTTCTATATTTATATTCTTCCCAAGTTTTAAATAGAATTCATCAAAATGGGATTTCGAGTCCTACACAAACTAGATTCCCAACGCATATAGTTGAACATTACAAACCTTGAGTTCTGCTCCTCCACAGATTCTTCAATATCCTGAGATGTTTCAGAAAGTAGCGTGGAGCTCTTTTCACTATCTGGGCCACTAACGTAGCTTATTGCATTGACTCCAAAATTGACTCCCAAACTTCCAAAGCAAAACTTGTTCTTCTCAGAATCAGGTACTATGATATGATTTGGAAGTATAACGTGTTGACGCTGTGGAAGATGCAATTCTTCCAGCTTCCTCTGCAGTTTTGAAGTAGCTTCTTCAGTGTCAAGGGCACCAGACACAGACTGTAACTGCCTAGTTACTTCGACTGATACAGGAGGAGACTCAGATGCAGCAGCAAGTCCTGAATTTTGATTACATGTATTTGTTGGCTTTGGTTTCCATTCCTTAGTAGAACCAGCTGTTGAAAACAGAAACTAAATATAAATCTTGTAGAAGAGAAGAATGAAAAGAAGACACGCATAAAACATATGCATGCCCAACACATCTATATCAGTTCCATGTAAAGGTAGGACATGCAAGGAAATAAGCAACACCAAGTGAGAAAGACTGCGCAGGAGGCAATTGTAATTGTTTAATTGCTCAAAATTACCTTTCTGAGGGCCAATTGATTGTTGAGACCGGTTATTGTAATTAGAGGAAGGGCGACTAACTGAAGGGCTTCCATGAGTTACTGATGATGATGGAGATGGTATCTCATTGCCATGATTCTTCGCCACTCCCTGGGATTTACCTTGAATCTTTCCTTGCACAGATAAGCTACCAGTCTCAGGAGCTGCCATAAGTTATTGTGAAGAAATATATCTGTTAATTACATTGTAAAACTAAAACAAAACAAACTACGAACGTAAGATAATGTCAAACATTCTAACCAGCAGCTAATTTGTTCTTGGCTGAGTTGACAGCATTTGATTCCCCAAGAGAGTGTTGATGTTGATTTCCTACTTCGCGTCTAATGGCACCAACAGCACCAGGAAACCATGAATAATCTGATGGAACCAGTACTGGATCAGAAGAGAAATGAGCAGCCGATGACGGTGACGATGCCGACCCAGTTCCAGAAGCAACTGTTGCAACCTCATTTGATTTATTGGAAGGTGAAGCACTATCCACATTATTATTATTATTATCGCCAGAAGATTGAACCTTTATTTCTCCATTCCCAGCAGACAAAAGGGAAGGACTCACACCACTAATAGTTCCAGAAGCCACGTTTGTGGGACCATTGGCAATAATGGGCGTAGAGCTGAATAGGTATATGAATAGTTATGTAGTTTAAACTTAAGCAGCACGTAAAAGGACTTAAATTCAAATTGCAGTAACATAACAGATAGAAGATAAAAATGATACTTAGGCTCTGTTTGGATTGACTTATTTGAGCTTATCTATTGGCATAAGCACTTGTGAGTGATTATAGAGCTTATGAAAACAGCTTATGACACGTCCATAAGTTGTTTTCAACTTATTTACATAGGCTCTCTAGGATAGCTAATGAAAAATATACTTATTGCTTATATGAAAATAGTTGGACTTTAGTTTATCTTTTGTTATAGAAGCGCTTATTAATTAAGCTATTGATCCGAACAGGACCTTAGTAAAATAAGAAAAATTACATAATATAGTAGTCACCTTGTTCCGGAACTTTTTCCTTCAGATACTATTTCTTGAGAAGCTGATAAATGTGGTGCAACTTTCTCCGAAGGTAGATGAGCTCCACTCTCTTTGCCTGTAACAGCAGTATTTCTTCCACTAGTATCTGAGAGAAGGTCAATAAATATATTATTAATTTAGGTGCTTTGACTAGCCAGCATAATATCTACATTTTAAGTAATAATCCAGAATAGAATGCAGCTATAGCTGTTATATTTCACCCAAGCTACAAGGTATAAATTTATAAAGCCAGGTATTAGCGTCCAACATATGCTGCAAGAGCTTTGGTTTGAAAATAAAAAATGACAGAGATCGGCTAGGTGATACTACTACAACATGTTCATCTATCTACTTCTATAACTGCTTGATACACAGCCTAAAGTAGTCAGAGCAAAAACAAATTTAGCCAACAAAAGAAGGCGCATATCCAATAGGGGAAAACTAAATATATAGATAGATAAACAAGTATATATTGTAGATATGTTGTAGTTCAAAACAGTTAATCACCTTGAGATGCAAAACCTCCCCGACCACCCCTAGGCCCCCGTCCGTGGAGGCCAGGTCTCCCGCGTGGTTCCACATGTTCTCTATTGTTGAGATTCTGCAAAAACATAACAAATGAAAGGAGAAACAATAGAATTAGTAAACCATGTTGAGAGATTGGCACAAATTTTGAAAATAATAAAGCATAAGTTTATATAAAGAACCATGTCACATAGCCAAATGAGTAGCACGACTTAGAACTCCTAAAAAGTTCCCTTATATATACACACAAATATCCCCGTGTGCTAGGATTAGACACAAAATTCCAGCATACTCTTTATTGTCAAGTACTAAACCTAGTCAACAACAACAACCAAGACTTATCCCACTAAGTGGGGTCGGCTACATGGATCAAATTACGCCATACTAAACCTAGTCAACACAAAGAACAAAAGAAAAAAATGGATAATCAACCTAGAGAATCAGTTCATATTACATTATTGAAGTTAATCACTTACAATAAATATCTTACCTCCTTTCTTTTGTCCCTCTTTCTTTTGACCTCATGAAATGTGTCTGCAAAACAAGTGGTTTATGTTTAGACAGACACCAATGTAGCAAGAACGATATAATAGAGACCAGAGCATAGATTCATCTGGAGTTGAAATTAGAAGTTCATAACCAATGAGCCCATAGAAATCAATCATGAATGATAAGATTTAAAAAGAGAAGAATGACATAATAAAACAACAGCCCAGAAAACGGTAATACAATCCCAAGCTGCCTCAACATGTCATTATAATGTATAAATAGCAATATAATGGATACTTATGTGCAAAAATAATGACAACTTGAAACTTATCGATCCAACCAATGACTTAAAAGGGAAAAAAGAAAAAAGATAATGAAAATGATTGCCAAAGACCATAAGACCACACCTCTAAGGGCACTCAAATGCATATAAAATTGACCGCACAAAAGTAAAACTAACAACTAAAAGTTTGGAACAAAAACTCATTTATTTAAATTCACCCAATTAGCAAAAAGAAAAAAAACTAGCAAGATTCTAATCAAAATGTCACAAAATATTTGGTGCACAATAAAACTTCAAACTTCATGCGCCAATAGATTATTCCGTTCAATTCAAATGCTTTTTACATCAGAAAATCTAAAGTATACTACTACATGCAATAGCGTAGCAGCATGGCCTTTGGCCACTTCTAAATGTTTGTTGCAGAGAACTTAACTGTCGTCGTACCTAGCACCACAGTTGAGGGCTATAGTCTGATTCAATAAGGACCATAGTGGTTGTTTTAACTACAAGGAGCCATATTCCTAATTTTATCATCACAATCCCTGCAACCCACCTTCACAAATGGGATACGCCAAATTAGTCAATTAACTAACATCTTGCTTTCTTAACCCAAATTTAGGGTTTCTCAATAAATTTATTTTGAATCAATTTCACCCTCCTTCAGGCTTCAACCCTTCATTCAGTACTGCACCCAACTAGGTAAATCTATAAGGTACAGTCACCTGCAATTTTGTATGCAGTTGTTCTCCTTCTTTTTGAAAGGCCTATCTCTCTTTGTCCGTCATCTAAGTTTGTAATAACTATGTTTAATATGATTTTAATTTTGACTGCTATTCTTATGTAAAATTAGTTAACCTTGATCACTTTTCCAGGTTAGCCGTGTACTATTCGTCGCTACAACATCAATCCCTTGTTACTAAACTGCTTTTTTCCGATTGATATAAAGTCCTAAAACAAAGAATTATCAATTAAGTATTCTGTTAAAACTTTTTAAAGCGTTTCATTCCATTCTTATCTTGTTATTGTAGCTTTGCCCTGTTATATGCTATTCATGGTATACGTTGGTTTGGTTCAGCTAGAAAACCCAATCAAAACCAATTAAGCTGATTCAATTTATATTCGTGTTTGGGTCGAACCCGAACCAACCTAATCTCTATTGATTCATAATTCGTGTATCAGGTTCACGACATTCAAAATTGATCACCTAAAGACCGCAACAAAACCTATGTATTCTTTTATTTTGCTCACAATGCTGTACTATCACTTAGTTACTCTTACAGTCATATAACATATTCTCGAATTTCAAATCTAGGGTTCGATTTCTAGTCCTACCGACGAACAGGTAAAACCGAATGCCAAATGCCACCACCTCTAGGAATTCATAATTCCACCTAAAAAACTAAACTTTAATTAAACCAAGCTACAAGAAATCACAGTCATGTAACATATTATTGAATTTCAAATCTAGGGTTCGACTTCTAGACCTACCGACGAACAGGTACAGTCGAATGCCACCACCTCTAGGGTTTCATAAATTCATAATTCCACCTAAAAAACTAAACTTTAACTAATCCAAGCTACAAAAAATCTCATAAATCAAAAGGGTCATTAAAAACAATTTCCATCTTAGCCTAACAAATGTGTATCAACAGTAAATAGTCATTATATCATACAAAATCAAATTCAAACAAAACCCTTTTGAGAAAACACATGAATCACAAAGAAAACAAGAAATAAGATCAAGAGAGAAGTGATTATACCCTGAAGGAGAAGCTTCTGAGTGGTTTCATTGGGATCCATAGAGCATTCTTTGAGCATTGCATAGATATCTTCATCACTATGATTCCCTGTGATCTCTTTGATATTCTGGATCGTTTTCTTCACACTGTCTGGAATTGAAGCCCTAAACCCACTACTACTCATCTTCAAAAACAATAAAGTCGCAAACTTTCGCACGAAAAAATTGTGGGCTATGAAAAAAAAATAGGGTATTTGATCGGTGAAAATGGAAAAAAAGGGTTAGAGAAATATAAGAGTTGAATGAAATTTTGGTAGGGAAAAAAATGATATATTTTGAATTTATTTATACTATCTCAATGAGAGAGAGACCAAAACCAAAGTGTGTGAGTGTGAGTTTGTAGTGTTTTTTGGTGTGTAATTGCTATTTCTTTTCTTTATGTTTGTCTTTTTCTTTTCCTTCCTATTCGAGGTAATTTTCCATCAATATATTAGTATTAAATGACATTAAATAAAATTCCAACCATGATGCTTTATTACTTATTCTGAGATAATAAAAGTTGAGGTGGTCTTGACCAACAAAATAAAAAAATTGGGTGGTAAAATTTTAGGTTGACTTATTTTACTCGCTATTTTAGGCGAATTGTGTAGAGATTTTGAGTTCGATATTTTAAGTTGGTCAATTTTATTTAACTTGTTGAATAAGCATATGGATTGGCTACTAGCTTGTAGATTAGTTCCAAAAAAAATTGTCAGTTTTTATTGAGAAATCATGTGAATTATTACACCAATTATTAGTTTGTTGTTGTTAGTTATGTTGATGAAGAGTTTTTTTTTAACAATAGCAACAAATCATGTGAATGACTAAAAATTTTATTTTATTTTTTTGTATAACAACTTCTAATTAAGGCTTTTATGATTTATGTGAATGAAAAATAAAATAAAATAAAATTTTGACACACTAATTGTCGGCCACCCAAGTGGTGGGCGAGTGATAGTTTAACTTAATCGATTAAGTTGTTACAACAATCAAGTCTCATTTTCAACGGGTTAAAACAAAAGCAAAATTAAACGGGATAGACTATTTTGATTTGCCGTCCGTGATAAAAATAGGTTTTGAGGGGTTGTGTCTGTGTTGAATAGGAATACCTCCACTTGAGAGATATATAAAAAAAATAAGAATAAAAATAAATAAAAAAACTTGCTGAGATGTGCTCTTAAGAAATTGAATATACCTTTTCACATAAACAAAAATGAAAATGCATATGCAATTTTCAAAATAATATTTCTTTTTTGTTACCCATAAAATCTTTCCACTTGAGCTAATTATATTTGAGGCGAGTCAAGACATTAAATATGAGTATTTTTATCAGACAAAGATTAAATCTTAATCCTCATAGTCAAGATCTTCTCCATCTATTCGAGTCCCTCTCATTAAGAAACTTGGACCTCGAGGATCTTGCATCTCAAGAAACAATTACTTACTACTTAATAATTATTCTAATAGAGATATTGGTTATCTTAACACATGATATGTGGTAAAAAAAATTAGGGTTGAGCATTGATAAAAAAGAAACAGTAATGTCCTAATTGATTCACATGTATAGGGATTAATTCTTAAAACAAAGCAAATAACTATGGAATAAATATATAAATTGTCATAAAAGAAACTACTTTCGATTATCCCTAAAAAAAAAACTACGTCCAATTATGAACTTCATCCTTTTCATTGTTATCCCCATCAATAAACAAAAACTTTAAAATATGCATGTAATAGAGATTTATTGTATGGGTCCCATTTTAATTTGTGGGACCATAATTTCATTATGTATCAGGTGGCATCTTTGTTATTTTTCTAATGTACAACTAACCAACTCTAAATTGGTTATACACTAATACAATCTGCATTTGATTTTTTTTTTATTTCATCAATTAACAAAAATGTATGTTAAGACATGTTTTACATGTTAAATGAAAATAATAACTCACCTTATATACATTTATTTTGGTCAAATTTTCGTTTGCAAATAAAATCTCATAGTTTAAGCCAATAGCTTCAAACTTTTTTGAGGGGTGGTCTTCCTTAATGTGATGAGACACAAACAAAATACTAAGAAATTTGACTCCCATAACAAATACTAAAAAATTTGACTCCCAATAAATATATATGTTGCTTTTAATTTACAATACTAGTAAATCCCTTAATTTTTTTTTACAATACTAGTAAATTATTCATAGATATAGATATGAACTTAGGGAGACAATTTAGAAGTCACAAAACCTAATTTTGACAATGGTAAGTTGTTTTTGATTTGTTAAATTAATCTATTCTATTAGCTCTTGAGTAGATGTGTGTGCATATATGGAATTCTTTTGTATAAAAAATTTGGTCGTACAAAAAAGTGAGGTTTTTTTTCTTTAAGAATACATTATACAACTTGCATAATTTATGAGATTATTTTTTAAAGTTAAATATGTATTTATAAATTAATTAAGGGGAATACTATAATACACCCCCTTGATATTGCAAAAGTGTACGTTAGCATTTAGCAAGATACACATTTTCTTTAAGAATACATTATACAACTTGCATAATTTATGGGCATTATTTTTTAAAGTTAAATACATATTTATAAATTATTTTTTATAGTCAAGGTGGAGAAATGCTGAGAATTGACTAAAAATTAAGGATCATAATTCTGCCAAAATTGGGTCATGATTTGCCGAAATCGGACCACGATTTTGGGCTAAAGGAGAAAAATAAAAAACGTATTTTCAGCGTGAGAATTATTCCTAATTTTGAGGGTTTTATTTCTCTATAAATACATACCTTGTATCAGATGGAAAAAAGGAGTAGAGAGTAGAAAAACAAGGATTAGAAGCCAACACTAAAACTAGGGTTTGTAGAGAATTATCTTGGCAACAAACATTAGGGTTGGGATTGAATCGCCATTGATTCGTCTTGGAGAAACACTATTAGGATTGAGTCTCGTAGTCACGGGAAGAGATTTAGGACTTTTGGTAGAATTATGTTTGAAGACTAATTTTTGTAACCCTTTTAGAATCTTTTGTAAAGTTACTCATCATTATAGTGGAACTGAGAGTTGCTCTCTCCCCCCAGAGTAGGTCAGTATTGGACCGAACTGGATAAACAAATTTTCTTGTGTTTTTTTCTCTCCTCTCTTGCTGATATTATTTTTGCTTGAATTATAATTGTCACACGCGTTAATTTGATTGCTTGATTAATTTGCTCCACACATTAAGTTATTGGTATGATTTTAAATGAATTCACAACAAAATAGTTATAGATGATGATTGGATGCTAATGCAATATTAATCTTATCCTTTTATTTTTACAACAAGGACATTTCATCAAATGAAAGGAAACAATTCTAGATGATGATTGGATGGCTAATGCAATATTTATCATATTCTTTGGTTAAGAGAAAGAAGGGGAATGTTTCAAAAGTAGGGTTTTTTTTTTCTTTTTGTCTAGATTATTACATGATACGACAATAAATGGGGGAAATCCTAGATTAGTACATCATATGTAAAAGGAGCTTTTTTTTTTGAAGGATGTAAAAGGAGCTTTAAATAATGTCTTAATCGAAATAGTGGACCTTCACTTGAAATAACATAGTAGCTACTTTTGTGGCACCAAATTAACATGATGAGTTTTTTATTTTCTCAAGGACAATATATACTGTAATTGAAAATAACTGGAATTAATGGATTTTCAGTTTTCACATGCTTGATAAACATTAAATTAAAATCATGGATAGGGACACAAATTAATAATTGAATCTTCAACGCTTCACTATTCTGCAAAGGTACATGAAATGTAAGAAGATAATGTTCTTTCCTTATAGAGAGGTAATACAACAACAATCAAGTTTTAACCCGCTAGGTCGGGTTGACTTTATAGCGAGGTAATGTGAAGAAAATAAAATATAAGGTTAAAGAAATTAACATGTTGATAAATCATACAATTAGTGGATGAGATCATGATAATGTCCTATTTCCAGTACCATATAATTGAATTTGCAATATTACTATTTTTGTTGCATACATTCTTATCTAATTGAATTCATATATTATTTTTCATAGCACATTATCCACACACCAAGAACTTTATGGTTTTCTCCGAAACAAAAAAGAATACTTTGTGAAAAGGGTGCAACGGTGATATAGGGACTGTAATTGCAGTCACCTTGTAAGCCTTTATATTGCGGAAAAATGCAGACAAATATGGCCGATGAGCCACATTTACGGCTGCAATACTAATGTGAAGACCACTAAATTTTTATATAACGGTTGCAATTATTGTTGTGAAAGTGACTTAAAATTGAAGAAATTGAAGTTTGCTGAAGCTGTCAAAATCGGAACACGATTTGAAAAATTGGAGTACGATTTTTGGATCAGAATTGGCACTTTCCATTCGTAATAAATCGGAGCACGATCTGACAAAATCGGAGCACGATTTCGCGCAGAAGAATAAAAATAAAACATATTTTTATGGGCCTGATTTGATTCCAATTTATGAGGGATGCTTTTACTATAAGAACGTTGCTTTATCGGCCCCCCAAAAATCTTCTGTGCCCCCTGAATTTCCTATTTTGCCCTTAATTCAATCATCCTGTATATATCTCGCAGAGAAGTACTAGATAAATACCGACCGGACTCATATTTATAAGTTCAGCACACGTTATTATTTCTCAGAGAAGTCCTTTCATTTCACAGCCTATGTAAACAAAAGGAATTTAAAGTTCGAATTTGCTACCTATTATTTCCCTTAATAATTTGATTTTCTTACAAGTTTTGTTGCATATAATCATTAACTAAACAAACAAAATTAGCAAAGCATGAACAATATACGTTCACTTTCTTTATAGTTCCATCTGTAAACGTGTAAAATGACACCTTCTTGTGAGTTTTTTTAAATTAGCAATCACTCTTAATCTCTTCTTTGTTTGCGCTTCTTTTGAAACTGTTTTACACTATGATTAGATACTTGTTTTCTAACGCAGCTCCCTATTAGTATTAGTTCTTTAATTTTTTATTTTTTTTGTGTACATAGCTATGTGCATTTATCAAGAAAAAATGCCCATTTTTTTTATAGTCTTTTGCAATTGTTAAGCATGAAATTTTTGACAAATCCTTTTGCATCAATTATGACATGGCTAATGTGTGGTAGGTTTTCCTTTTTTAATTGTAAAAATTTTAAAAGAACAAAAGTAAAAAACAACAGTTAGCATCATCATTTTGTGTTGTATAGTTATCTGTTTTTGAATC